>ENA-UOJL01000622-UOJL01000622.1-human-gut-metagenome-genome-assembly--contig:-P47-NODE-622-length-48689-cov-15.308714_pt1 | contig 48689 bp, 40 predicted proteins | sample MGYA00242347_ERZ723894 | MGnify/ENA metagenome assembly ERZ723894
TATTTTCAATTTAGGACAGTTAATTTTATCGTCCTATTAAAGTATAGCCCTCGGGGGCGAGTTCCATTGTATTAGTAATATCAGCGTAATTTGCCGCCCAAGCATCAAAATGCTGTAATCCGAGCCGCTGAAGTGTACCTGCCTGCAAGTACCTCATCATCGTGTATAACTCTGTCATACTGTTCGATACCGGAGTGCCTGTTGCAAAAACCACACCTTTGCCGCCTGTTATCTCATCAAGATATTTACACTTGTAGTAAAGGTCCGATGATTTTTTTGCTTCCGTCATCTGTATTCCGGCAACATTGCTCATCTTTGTCGGCATATACAAATTTTTGAACATATGGGCTTCATCAATGTAGATTCGATCTACACCGAGTTCTTCAAACGTGACTACATCGTCAACTTCGTTATCAGTCAGCTTTTCAAGCCGGGTTTCATAATTTTTCTTTGTCTTTTCAAGCTGTTTTACGCTGTATTTCTGCCCATCGTCAAGATAACCTCCTTTCATATCCTGCAGAGCATTTTCAAGCTGACGTATATCTTCTCTGATATATTCTTTCTGACGTTCATACGACAGCGGAATTTTAAGCAGCTGTGAGTGTCCTATGATAACCGCATCGTAATCGCCTGTGGCGATTTTAGAGCATAACAGCTTGCGGTTTTTCATTTCGAAATCTTTTTCGGTTGCTACAAGGATATTCGCACCGGGATAAAGCTCCATAAAGTCGCTTGCTATTTGCCCAACTATGTGATTTGGTACACATATAAGGGACTTGTGGCATACGCCGATATATTTGCTTTCCATTACAGACGCTACCATTTCAAAGGTCTTGCCTGCTCCGACAACGTGTGCAAGCAGTGTATTACCGCCGTACAGTGTTCTTGCAAGAGCATTACACTGATGATCAAACAGCTTGTATTTATCGCTTGCTCCGTGAAGCACAAGGTGACTGCCGTCAAATGTTCGAGGTCTTATCGAATTGAAAAGCTCGTTATACTTGTCAACTATATTCTGCCTTCTTTCCGGATCTCTGTATATCCAGTTGGAAAATGCTTCCTTAATAAGCTCCTGCTTTTCTTGTGCCTTTTCGGTTTCCTTTGAATTAAGCACAGATTTCACTTTGCCGTCAACATCAACAACTCTGTCATAAACCTTGACAGTACGCTGATTTAACGTATGTTCGAATATCTGCAATGCGTTCATTCGGCTTGTGCCGAATTCGTTGTTAACTTTGACATTGGACGGCTCAGAGCTTTTATTTGATACGTTGAATTCACCGGTTACCGGAGAATAGTATGTCTTGATTTTCGTTCTCCAGCTTCCGTAAGCGTCAAACGTATCACGGATGAAATTATTATAGTATTCCGGATCAAGCCAGGTTACACCGATTCGTATATCTATATCAGACGCTGTAAGTGGTGCCGGCATTACCTTTTCAAGGGCTTCAACGTTGTGTTCGTACTCATTGTTTGTGAGTGCGGCAGTCCTTGCGAATGCCAGCTTGTCACGGATATTACCGCTGAGGTATTCATCGGCGGTAACGTATATATCAGTCTTATCCGGACGAGGTGGGAACGGAGGTACTTTATATATAGCACCTGCGTCTATACAATCCTTTATCGTCTGTTCTTCCGAAAGTCCGCAAAGGCTTGCCATATACGGAATATCAATACAGCCTTTCTCACAAAGAGAAACGCCGATACTTTCAACGGCTGTTGACACACTGACTACCGTCTTTACAGGTCTTACGGTATTCTTTATGAATATATCAGCCTTACCGTTGTATGTGTTATCTGTCTTATCAAACTTTTCAAGCGAGCGTAACAGATAGTATGAGCTGTCTGCACTGAATGCCGTTTCGTTTGCCTTGCTGTTCACATAGCCGTATTTCTTTACGAAAGCGTCATAATGCTCGTTCAGTTCCTTGCGTGTATTATCAATATCCGACTGTTCATAGCCGAGTAACTGTTGCTGAAGCAGACTTCTTGTAATTGTTTTAAGGTCAATCATTGCAGCTATTCTGTCTGCGCCTTTATCGACCTTTGTCATTATGCTGTTTTCACGGTAATACACGTTACCGTTATACAGCGTATACGTGTAGTTATCCACACTTTCATCAGCCGGAATTGTTTCTTTTTTCAGCTCTCCGTACTTGATTTCATCCTGTTGAGGAGTATACGGGTGATATTCGCCGTCTATTCTTGTAACTGCGTTATGCAGGTGCGACACGATGTCGTACCCTTCGGGAGCAACACAGGCTGTTGCTGTTGCGTCACCGTACATACTGTACTCTATGCCTTGTTTCATTTCACCGATTATCATATCGGGATGATTCACAAAGTAGCTGTTCATCGGTATGCCGTTGTCATCTGTGCCTAAGTCAAGCCATTCGCAGTTTTCACTGTTTACCGACTGTATCTTATCCCTTTTCTGCAGAAAGATAATATCCGATGTAACTTCTGTGCCGGCTACGGCTTTGAATGCTGTGTTTGGCAGTCTGACTGCACCGAGAAGCTCGGCACGTTCCGCCATATACTTTCTAAACTTGCTGTTTGACTTATCAAGCGTACCGCTTGTTGTGATAAAGGCGATAACTCCGCCCGGTCTTACCTTGTCAAGCGATTTTGCAAAGAAATAGTCGTGTATGTTCAGATTAAGGCTGTCGTATCGCTTATCGTGTACCTTAAACTGTCCGAAAGGCACATTTGAAATAGCGGCGTCGTAGAAATTATCATTCAACACCCGCTTTTCATAAGCACCTTCTGTTATATGCGCTGACTGATACAGCTGTTGAGCAATTCTTGCAGATATGCTGTCAAGCTCTACACCGTACAGCTTCGAGTTTTTTCGCATTTCTGACGGCATAGCACCGAAAAAGTTACCTGTGCCTGCTGATGGATCCAGGATATTTCCGCCGTCAAAGCCTATACTTTTAAGTCCGTCATACACTGCACCGATTATTTCGGGTGATGTGTAGAACGCTGTCATAGTGCTTTCTCGTGCATTTGCATATTCCTCAGAGGTCAGAAGCTCCGATACTTCGTTATATTCATCAGCCCAGGACTTGTTATCAGCATTAAATGCGGCTGACAGACCGCCCCAGCCTACATATTTTGCAATTATCTTTTGCTCATCGGGAGTAGCGTTTCTGTTTTCGCTTTCGATGGCTTTAAGTGTTTTAATTGCTTCTAAGTTATGTTTGAAGCGTGACTTTTCTCCGCCGAGATCCGAATAATCGTCCGATGATAATGTATAATCTGAAAGCGTCTTTTCTTTTTCTGACGGCTGTTCTCTGATTATTCCGAGAACCGTTTCAGTATCAAGCACTCTGAATATAGGATAGCGGGATGTTTCAAGCATCGTCATATCCTGTGCCGATACAGTGCCTTCATTTATACTGTCAATCTTGTATTTTCTGTTTTCATATTCAAATTCTTTGCCGATGTATTCTGTGTAATCGGTATGCGGTTCTTTGCTTTCTTTTGGAGTAAGGTCGATTACAATTGATTTTAACTTGACCGGTTCCTCCTGCTTTACCTCATTTTCCGCATCCGTCTTTTCGGCTACAAACGACGGCTTTGTATATCTGTCGTTCTTTATTGACTTAAATACCGTTTTTGCACATTCTTCCCACGAAACGTGCTTCTCGTCAGATTTTATGCCGTCAACAGATATTCGGAACACTGCGCCTTTGGCGGATATTGCGTTGAAGTCAAACTCTCCGGACATACAACCGCTGTTTTCATATATGTTTTTCAGATATGCGGTCTGAGCCTTTGTGTCAATGTGAGATGTAAAATATTCTCTGATTTTGCCTTTTGCACCTTCAATATGTCCGTACTTTCTGAAATACATCTCGATATTGTCTGCATTTACATACGGTGTTGCCGGGAACGGAACATATTCCTGTGCTGTGTAGTTGATTTCTTCTTTCAGCAGGTCAGATAGCTCTGCAGATACGGTAACCGGGTTGTACATATAACCGTTAAATCTCTGTACTGAGCGGTCAGCTTGCCATTCATAGGCATAACGCATAAAAGCGTTGGCTGTTTTTTCAAGCCATTCACGGTCATTCAGCAATTTTTCCGCTATATACCCTATCGTTTCGGACGTATGCGTAAAATCGCTGTCATCAATATCAAGTCTGATATTACTGTCCTTATTCTGATCTCGCCATAACTCCCATATTCTGTTTGCTGTCTGTTTTGCTTCAATTTCTGTTGATGCGTCAATCACAGTCTGCGGTGCGTAAGTGCCTTCATCAAGCATTTTCTGTATTCTGTCTGTAGCTTCCGTCCAGGATATGCTTTCCGACTTTCCGCCAACTGAAAATATACTTTCTCCCGCTTTTAATGTAACACCGCTTTCGGAAAAGTACGCCGATAACTTATTATTGAGGCTCTTTATACCGAAAGCGGTATCGTTAATTTCTTCTCGATAATGTGTAAGATACTGCGATTTAAGAAAATCCGCACGTTCCTGTGCAGTATGACCGGGCTTTTTGAAGTATGCAATTATTGTCTGTCTGCTGTTACGGTTTTTGATACTTCCGAGCCTTAACAGATTATCAAAATGTTCAGACTTGATATTTTCTACCGGAAGTACATAACCTTCTGATACGGCAGGTAAGTCCATATCGAAGAATGTTAGCTGCTCCCCATTTTCTTCTTTCTGCGGCTCTATATCAACATAGTCTGTCTGCTCTCTGTCAAGCTCATCGGCACTGAGATATTCGTGTGCCGTTATCATATCGTCAATTATGCCGGCAACGTCCGTCCACGATAAGTGCATATCCGCCGTCATACTGAAATATGTCGGACCTTTCCATATTTCAAGTCCATTTATTTCATTATGATAACCGTATCGTTCCTCACCTATGATAATCTCGGTATAATCGTTATTGTACGAATCTCTGAGGTATTCCGCCTTGCTCTGAATGTCAGCCGCAGAAAGAAAAAAGCCGGTTATTTCGTTTTTGCTGTGTTTCAGATAGCGTTCATACAGCAACACCGACTTGATTTCGTCAGATGTAAGGCTATCGGATAGAACAACAGCGGGGGCATCTGCCTCCGCTGTCATATCGTTATATTCGTCTGCTTCTTCTGTTACTGAGCGTAAATTATCTCCTTCTGTATCTGTTCCTCTGCCATCATTCTCAGCGAATTGCAGATTCTCGTCCATTCGAGCGGATTGCTGTTCTGCAATGCGTCCGTCGCTCCGTACTTCTCCCTGTTCTTCTCCACGAATTCCGACACTCTGCTGATACACTGCTCGTTCACTGTCAGCAGGTGCTGCTCCAGCTCTCCGTTTATCATCAGCTGATTGAACGTCATCGGTATCGGCTTCTGCTCTCTGAGGAATTTCAGCCTCATCCTGCCGTACTTGCCGATGTCGATCTTCTCCTCCTTCGTATCCGAGAACGGAAGATATGTTTCCGTTTCCCTGTCGAATTTGTATGTTATCTCCACGCCGTCTATCACTTTCGTTATCGTTTCGGGCTGTTTCTCGTATGCGTTCATAGTATTCCTCCTTCAGAATGGCTTTCATTGTTTTTTCGATACTGCGTAATACTTCTTCGCTTGTTTGATTGATAATATCTCCGACAGCGGTTATAGCGTTTACAGTGTCAAAATTGTATATGTCACTGAAATCTGCGTCATATTCGATACCGCAACGGTGAAGTATTGCGTATGTGGCACTCTCACTGGCGAAGCGTTCGCAAACCGCCGATAAAGCGAATTCGTCAAGTTCTTCCGCCGCCGAGCCCTCCACTGATTTTATTATATTACTTTGTACATCTTTTGTCAAGTATGCTATGCGTTCACGGACAATTTTCTTGATTGCTTCTTCAAGGTTGATTGCGTCCGTAACGCCGTATGCCTGCTTAAGTTCGTTGTACACACGTTCTTCGCAGGTATCATCAATCGTCCAGAAGTACGGAGTTTTCGACTGTTCATTTACCTTGACGGTATTCGATATATCAAACACATAGCGTATACTTGTAACATTGACGTTATCAGTCGAATATACAAGACCGATTGCTTCGCTTGTACGGATAACACGGCGGTTCGTTGCCTTTTTCCACGTTTTTATCTCGGCACAGGCTGTAGCATTCGGCTTCTGTGCAAAGATAGATACGCTTTCCTTAAAACCATATTTGTACATTCTTGACGAGGTTTCAAGAAACTTTTTCCATTCTTCCTGCGACCTGCTGAAGCGTTTGAGCTTGGCTTTCAGCAAGTCGTGATACTGCTTTGAGGTAAGCATAGTATATTCTCCTTTAAACGTTGATTGAGTTTGTGTTTCAGCCTACAGAATACTTTCTTTTTTCTGCAGGCTTTAAATGCCTGTGGCATACTGCTCCAATGCCCATTGATCGAGCTTGTATACGTCGAAACTGCTGTTACTGTTTTCTTCAATCTGAGAACGTATCGTTGTTTGACAGCTTTCGGCAAGTGAAAATACAAGCGATGTTATGTACGCTTTCAGATTTCTTATTTTGGTGCTGTATTTTTCACAGCAATCTAATATGTATTGCATACCGTTCGTATCAATGCTGCTGACAGCTTCGGATACTTCTCCCGGTGTCTTATATTCGCCGTGATAGTAAGTACCTTTGTCTATAGCTGTTTGCATAACATCAGCAACCGTCTTTTGCTGATGTTTATATAACTTCTGATTATTTTCTTTTGTTTTATAAGTATGTTCCGCTGAAACGGCGTAACTTGTTGCTGACTTTCGGCTGTTCTTGTTCTGCCGTTTTGTCGGAACAGCAGAATCACCTTCTATTGCCTTTGATTTTGCGGTTTCCGCAGTAGTTTCACCAAGAATTGCTTTTCCTTTTTCGATAAGTGCAACTATTTTTTCGTAAGCGTTGCAAATAAAAAAGGAACGCTTAGCAGGCATTCCTTTACGTTTGCATTCGATAAGCCCCTCTTTTACAAGAATGGCTATGGCTCTTTTCTGTGTCTTTTCGGACAATGCGGTGCTTCGCCATAAGTCATCAATGGTCGAATAAAACCAGTCATCCGGTATCATATCGTGCTTGCTGTAGTATGCATACTTTGCAAGCAGAGAGCAATATATCACGGCTACTTCAGTACCGAGAGCATGAGAAAGGTAGCGGTTGCCCGCTACCGTTTTTGCCTCATTCAATATACGGAATACTACATTAAGTTTATTTTCCATTTCCACGCACTCTCCTTTATCATTCCAATATCATTTCGACCTGTCCGGCAAGTTTGCACAGGTCTCTCTTTGTTCTTTTGCTGTCAGACTTCTCACCGATTGAAATAAGCTTATTGCTGAATTCCTCCAGTGTCAGTGTGTTGTAATCGGTAAGTGTGCAGGCAAATATGAATTTTGCGTTATCGCATATATCACGTCTTGCCAGCAGCTTTTTGGGATAGTATATCGTGTCTTTTCCGCCTGTTATGGCAATTATATCTGAAATTCTGTTCTTTTCTGTCATTTTAAAAAATCCTTTCATATTCCGGGTTCGTCTTCAATATCATATTTTTCATTGTCATAAGGTATGGCAAACAGTTCGCCGTCAATCTTTATGAAATGTTCCGGGTATCTGAACATTTCCGTGTAGAGTTCAAGTTTGTCATCGGGTAAGGAAGCATAATCATCTCCACTGCAATCACAGATAAAGAACGGTCCGCAGATTATATCAATTATCCGGTTTGATTCGTCATACACGGCACGGTTTGGCAATGCACATTTCATCTTGCCTTCTTCATCACATACAATGCAGACACTGTTGTCGTCAAAGCAGCCGAAATGCTCCAGATGCCCTCCGACTGTCCTCTGCATATCTTCAAGCGTATGTCCGATATATGCCGTCCTTGCTACCTTACCCGGCTCGCATAGAACCACTCTTATTCTGTTTTCCATGGATTGACCTCCTTCACTGTTCAAAGCTCAGCATAGTAATTTTCGTCAGATAACTCATCGCTGATATTCTGCGTGCCGACAAGACCATTAATCTTCCGGTATTCCTCTATTTTTTCCGGAGAAACGGATAACAGCCACCTTATCAGCTTTCCCGTCTCTTTTTCGGGTATTCCGTCAAGGCTTGCAGAAATATCATCATAGCATATCCTTACAAAGCTACTGTTTCGTTTGCTTTTTGTCAAACTATGATTGAACAGTTCTGCTATTTCACTTAAAGACAGTGACTTGTCCGCAGAAGAATTTTTCAATATAGCAGCTTGTCTTTCGGTAATCTGACGGTTATCCGTCATTTCAAGGTATTCTGCAAGATTATCCTGTGTCTGCTTATCAAGCGAAGACAGTGTAACGGCTGTATTCAGCTTTATTCTTTCGTTATCCGCCATATCAAGAAGTGCAGGCGTAAGTCTGCTTATTGCAAGATAACGCTGTACTGACCTTCTGTTTTCGCCGTTTTCCCGTGCAATTGAAGCGGTGGGATTGGTGACACCGAGCTCTTTCAGGCACTCATGCTTTATTTTGTATGCGAGTGCTCTTTCCTTTACAGATAGCTTATGTCTTTGTTCAAGATTGGTATCAACCATCATCAGCCTGCGCTGTATCATTGTAAGTTCATTTCTTACTACAGCTTCAATGCTGTCAGCACAGTTTTTAAGGCAGGCTCTGTAACGGTTGTGTCCCGAAATTATCATATATCTGCCATCAGTCTTTCTGAAAACTATAATCGGTTGCAACAAGCCGTTTATCTTTATGCTTTCGGCAAGCTCATCAAGCTTTTCGGGTGTGTATTCCCTGAACGGATGAGTTCCCTCGGCAAACGGTTCAATCAGGTCCATCGGAATACGTACTATCTGCGAACTACCCTCAGATGCCACAGAAGAAAAAGAGGAAAGCCCTACGAGCTTTCCCGTCCTTGCCTTTATATCAGTAAAATCAAATGCCATTTCATCCTCCTTATCTGCAACGCTCAATGAGCTCCTTTGAAAGCTCTGCGTACTGCCTGCCTATTTTGCTGTCTTCCCTGAGTGCCGTGTGTTCTGCCGTGCTGTTGCTTGCCGCAACGCTTTTTCCTATTCTGTTTCGGAATACAAGTTCTCCGTATCTTTCACTGAGAGCTTCATCAACCGCCTTTGTCATACGGGTGTTGTCAGTCATTGTTTCAATAACTCCGTACAGTGTCAGCGCAGGATTGAGCTCTTTTGCCAATGTCATTATCTCTTCAAACTGGATTATCCCGTTAAGTGCAAATTTCTGCGTCTGCACTGGTATAAGTACACCGTCTGCAGCTACGAGTGCATTGACTACCAGCACACCCAGTGATGGCAGACAATCTATCAGGATATAGTCATACCTGTCAAATACCTTGTGAAGCAACAACCTGCGTAATATCATCTCACGTCCTATCGCTGTTGCGAGGAACATATCCGCCGTAGAAAGCGTTATATCAGACGGAATGTAGTCGATATTGTCGGCCTTGCTTATAAGGATTGACTGTCCGATGACTTCATCGGATAGCTTTCGTGACATTTCTGCACAAAGCAGGTCGGTCATTACTAATTCTTCGTTTTCGCCCGAAAAGCCAAGATAATCCGACAGATTACCCTGACCGTCAAGGTCAATGCAAAGCACCTTCATGCCATTTCTTGAAAAGTTTGCGGCAAGATTTACAACTGTCGTTGTCTTGCCAACACCACCTTTCTGATTCGCCACTGCAATGATTTTAGTTTTTCTCATGGTAAACCTCTTTCTGTTGCTTTATGCAACGCATATTTCAAGCCTCTTTTAAAAATAAAAAGCAACGGTATGGACGGCGAGGCTTACTTGACCGTCCTACAGCGTAGCTATCGCTGTCCGTTGCTCAGAGGGAGATGCAGGAGTTGCACCCATCATACAAGCTCGTTCTCCCATATGAAGTACGACACGAAGTCGCACTTATCGGTTTTTATCTGCAGATTACAGGAGCAACACAAAGTCACACCCGGTCTGTATATTCTGCAGTTTTTAAATGCGACAGTAAGTCGCACTTGAAAACAAGACACGTCAATTACGGTATTACTGCATATCAAGGAGATTCCGTAACTGTTCTACATCACTATGCGCATAACACTTGTGAAGCATCGTTATATCAGAATGACCGAGGACTTTTGCTACAGCATATATATTTGCCTTTGAGTTTACCCATATTGACGCCCGTGTATGTCTGAATTTATGCGGTGAAAGGAACGGTATCAATATTCCATGCCTTGAATAATAATCACGCATTTCTACAAAAAACACATTATAATGCTTGCGTGTCCAGGTACTCGGTCTCTGAACCGTTCCCTTCTGTGTTGGAAAAATATATTCACTTGTTCTCGGAAGTCCGTCCAGCACTTTGCACATTTCATCTGTGAGGGGTATTATCCTGGTAGAAGATTTGTTCTTGGTTTTCTTGACCACTACGCTTGAGGATAATTCATTTTCCTTCTTGACCTCAGCAACACTCCTGAAGATTTTTATATATCTCCCTTCGCTGCTGTAATCGCTCCATCTGACTCCGAGCATTTCGCTTTTTCTGACGCCGGTTTCAGCAATAAACAATATTTCAGCCCCGAATCTATGATCATGTGCAAAATCAACTATGTACCCCAGCTGTTCATCGGTAAACGCTTTTACTTCATACGAATCATTGTCATCAGCGGGTAATACGACATTTGTAACCGGGTTGCGTCCGGAAATATACTCATTATCAATTGCGTATTCAAACATCTTTCTCGCAATCATTCTGACTTTGTTGAGGGTATCACGCTTATACCTTTTACCCATTTCCGTAAAGAAGTGCTGCATATCAGCAAGGCGTATCGCATCTATTTCTTTATCTTTGAAACAGGGCATCAGGTGATTATATACCGCATTCTGATATCTATAGCGGTACGTGTTACAGCTAACGGTTCCTTTCATATCAATTATCCATCTTTCTGCTAACTCATCAAATCTCATATTGATTCTCCTTTGTCTGATTATTGCGTTTTAAACGCCTGAATATTATATCAGACAACCATAAAATGCAAGTCTATCAGGATTATTACTTAATTATAACAATCCATTAAATAACTTTGGTAAGGATGAGGTCCCCGGTTCGAATCCGGGTATTAGCTCCAGATAGAAAGCCCCATTGCATTTATTTGCGATGGGGTGTTTTTTTATGTTCAAAGAATCTTGATACAAAGCCGTACCCGTCGGCACAGCTTTGTATTTTCGCTATCAGAAAAGAAAATCACGGCGATAGCCGGTTTTCTATCGTCGTGATTTAATTTCTGTTTTATGATTTTAAAAAGTGCGGTATTATCGGTTATGCGGTTACGCAGCTGCACCGAATATCCCTTCCAGCTTATCCATTATGCCCGGCTTGCTAAGGCAGTCTTTGTAATTAATCTCAACAACCTTATCATTTACTATGACTGAATAGCTCTTACGCAACTGCGGAATCAGGAGAGTTTCCGACAAGTACGAAAAATACTCATAATGAATATTTTTATATTCCGAAACAATTTCTGCTTTATCATAAGAAGTCGCATCAGCAACGTGAATGCTGAATTTATCGTCATCTGCGTATGTACCAGTTTCGCCGTCACAGTCAAAACCTTTTGATTTTAACAAGTCGCTGTCATGCCAATTGATTTGACTGATATAATCCAATATTCTGTCATTCTGAGGCTCTGAACGAACAAAAAATTCAAAAGCCGGAATAAAAATGTTTGCGCAAATAGCCACAATCAAAGCAAATACAAATAAAGCACGTTTTTTAAAGTGCTTTCTGAATGCAATAACAGCACAAAGCGACATCAGAACAATTATTTTGATTATCATTTATTTTTCTCCTTTTTAAATTCAGTAATAACGCCTGCCATAAGACGCTGTATCACTCATCATACTACTCCGGATTCACCTCGTATATAAATCTATTTGAATGGTAGCATTTAAATAATTTACAATATCAAGAAAATCCCTTTCAAAATACAATGCAGGTTTACTATCGTCATCAAAAAATGGGATGATATCGAAAACAACTGTCCCTCCGTTTTCATCACAGATTTTTTTGATATCCGGTAATTTAGCGGATATATTTTCAATTAACTCATTCAGTACAACACCCAAGTCCATTTCTTCTTTTTCTTCTGTTTTCAACGTCCAAAAGCCCTCAATAGGTTTATTTGTCAAAGGTGACATTCGTGTTTCATCACGCAATTTACATTCTGTCGGAGCAATTCCTAATTGCTTTGTGATCGAGTGCACATCAAAATCATTATCAAAAATCAGGTGCATCTCTGCATAAATTGTACAGTGATTACTCACAGGTTATCTCCTCCATATTTGAATATTTCTTTTATGAAACGAATTTGACGCAAGCTCCGTGTTGTCAATCGTAATATGTGCTTACTCGGCATTGTAGGTGTATGTTACTGCCTTTACTCCTGTGCTGTCGGTTATATTTAATTATCTTAAATCGATACAATAATTTACTTTGTTGTATTTTTTTCGATTACGGCTTTCTATATATGCTTTTTCTTTACAACCGGTAAATATTGTTTCATTTAAAAATTTCAAAAAATCATCTACCCCATATGTTAAAATTGCATTTGACTTATCATATATCATACATTCAGGTTGATAATATATCCATTCGAAAAAATCCGATCTAATATTTTCAAGATTCAGAATATAGCCATCAGGAATGTAAATTTTGTATTGTTCAAAATCAAATTTAATTAGTACAATCATAGTTAAAATATGTAAAACGCACACCTCTTATCTAAATTTTTCATTTTAATTTTTGTTAACAATTATTATTTATCTCTAGCTTTTCGCTCTTTTTTTAAATTTTTAAGTGCCTGTAACCACAATTTATCGTTTTGTGCTTTTGCTGTGGTGATAGATACTTTTAGCTCATATTCGAACAATTCATCTTCCGATATAATTAATCTATCATAAATGCAAATTGCTCCCGGCCAATTCAAATCTTTAAGCCATCTAAATAATTCCGGCAAATAAGGGGATAATTCTTCATCGGATTTATCGGACAATATCTTGGCGCAATTATTCCACACATTTTTATTAATATTTTTATTGCATGGTTGCAAAAACACATTGAAACAATTTACTTTTTTTGCAAGTTCTAATCCATAACACTGATTTTCATTGCTTTCATTCCAATCTAGTAAAGTCATTATATAATCTATATCTATCACAAAAAAGTCACCTCGGATACCGTTTTACAATTCGCTTTAATGTTTTTTGTCCATATTGAATTTGTTCCTGCTTTTATCCAATCGGACATTGTTCCGTTTCTTGGTTTAATACTTACATGAGAAGGACCGTCTTGAACCGCTATTAAGTTGCCGGTAGAATTAACTTCTTCAATTGTTGTTACTGCAGCAGTTTTATTATTTATAGGCGGTATAGTAGAGAAAGAAAGACCTGTGTTTTTATCCTTTGCCATTGGAATTAAATTACCTGGATTTGTTCCGTTATATCTATAAATATATATAGGCGCAGGTTTTTTGATTCTTCTGTCTTTCTCTTTTGCCTTACTATCGGAACGTGTATCAACATATGTTGTTGAACGCCTAATATTATTCCCTACAGCTGTGCCTATCGCAACACCTGCACCAACACCAACCGCTGTAGCAATACCATAAGCCACCCATGTAAGAAGCGAGCCAATGCTAATAGATATAGAAATAACAAATTCTCCGCTATCATCTTTGTATATGACAGGATTATTCCCACAATAAGCATAAACATTAAAGCAATGTAAACCGACTCCATCATCAAACTTTGCCGTATCAACATTTGGTTCAGGGCTAATAAACCTACCCGTCACCGGGTCATAGTACCTGCTGTTCAGATAATAAAATCCGCTCTCTTCGTCATAGTAATATCCCCTGTATCTGAACGGGTTATTTACTGCAAGCTCCGTGTTGTCAGTCGTAATATGTGCTTATTCGGCATTGTAAATTTGAAATCAATGCCTTGTTTTTGATAACGTTAAAGAACTACGATTACACACAACTCATCAAGAAATGTAATCACTTCCGATTATTCTTCCTGTACTCTTTGCGACTTCTGACAACGTTCCCTCTGTAAAGCCCCCATCTTGCAAATACTACTGGAACAGACGACAGAAAGTAAACTCCGCCACAAATAAGAAACAACCATCTGGATACATTTTCTTCGCTCAATACATAAATATTTACCAAAATAAGCATAAGAACAAAAGCGACAAAATTTACAATAAACAGGACGTAATGCCATCGGCTTACCATTTTTCTTATATCTATGAAGAAAAACTTTCTCCAAAAGCCATGGGTTTCTTTATATATTTTGCGCTTTTTGTGTTTTCCGTAATTAAACTCGACATCATCGGAAAGACAGGTGTCAAAGCAAGAATAATTTAGAATGTATGAGCCGACAAAAATTATCGTAACTAAAATGGGTTCTAAAATTTTTTGCATTTATCGTTTCCTCTGACAATATGACTTCATTCCGTATCCTATTATAGATGTACACCCTGAGTATATCAAAGGGTTACGCAGGTTGGTTTTATATATAGTTCTAGTTTGCGAAACATAATACCTTACTCCTTTTTTGGCAATTTTTGACGAACGGGAAAAAACTTTCTTTGTAAGATTATTATTCAATTTTCTAATATTTGCACTTTTTCCTATTCCACGACCTCCAACAGCACCTGCGACGCCACCAATCAAACCATCAATTATCATATCTCCAAAATCAAAGTTTTTGATTCCTTTATTTTTAATTTGATTTGCAGCATTTCCAAGCGAAGATATCGCCGCATTTCCTGTAATTGATAGAGCTAAACCAGCTCCGCTCGCTGCTAACAATCCACTTGCGGCACCTGTAATAGCTGCTGTTGCAAGTCCATCTGACCAGTTATTTCCTGAAATTAAATTACTGGCAATTTGTACGATTCCACCAACAATTAAACCTCCCACTGCGCCTACAACAAAATTCCAGAAATCGCCATTTTTATCATCATGCATAATTGGATTATTATCGCAATACGCAAAAAGTTTTTGTCAGTTAATTCACTTAAAGAATATAAGAGTGTATCTGTATCATCCGCATTAATAAACCTACCCGTCTGAGGGTCATAATACCTGCTGTTGAGATAATACAATCCGCTCTCAACATCATAGTAATATCCTCTGTATCTGAACGGGTTGTTTACTGCAAGCTCCATGTTGCCTATCATTGACATAATCTTGCCCCAGGCATTGTAGGTGTATGTTACTACCTTTGCTCCTGTGCTGTCGGTTATATTTATTATATCCCCTTGAAGATTTTTGCGGTAATAATATGTTTTTCCCTTGTAAGTAAGTCCTACAGGTGAACCGCTTTCGTCATAGAGAGAGTAGGTAGTGTTGCTTCCGTTATTCTCGCTGAGTATCTGCGTACCGGAAACGGTATATGCTGCGGCTTTTGCTCCACTCTTGCCTATCCTTACTCCGTCGGCATTGTATGTATAGTTTACCACACTGTTACCGTTTTGTAAAGAGGCAAGCTGTCTGCCGTTCTTCCAGGTAAATGACAACGAGTCACGGTAGGTCAGCGGATTTCCTATAGCTTTATATATTGATAATTGCGTTTTTAACTTTAGTTATATCTTATGCTGTAAAATTTTTAACATATTTTTTCAGTTTACTATATCTATTGCGAGGAAACAACAAATCCCTGCTATTCCGGCATGGATTTGTTACCTGTTTTTCACCTTCAAAGACGAGGGCGTAAACAATTGTTCAACAGATTTTTCACTTCTGAGTTTGCCATAATATGCGGTTTTCTCGTTTTCGCTTATGACGATAACATCAGAAACTTCTCCGACAAGTCAATAAGTTCAATTTGCTTTGCATCGCACGTTTAACGTTCGATATGCGGCACGGATGTTTTAGGCGGCACCGGAATGTCGGACATTTTCGCATCAATGCTGATACCGACAATAGAACTTTTTGCGTGCTTGTTTCTTTCGGAAAGCTTCACAAGCTCGGCTATTCTGGCTGTGTAATCAAGCCTCTTCGATTCCATCAAAGGCATAATCGTTTCACTGATATATGAATCAAGATAGCCGAGAGAGCCAAGCTCACTGAATACTTCCAGTCTGAATGGATCGTATTCATTGGCAGCACCAACAAAGTAAACCTCCTCGCCGATCAGCGACTTTTCTATTACTTCCGCTCTGTTGTTCATACTTGTTTCTCTGAGATATGCAATCTCAGGTAAACCTGTTATATTTTTCTTGATCTCTTTATAGTTACCGTTAATTTCAACAATGCCGCACGACAACATTACCTGCTGTTCCTGCTCGGATGTCCGGAATTTAGCATAATTCAGCCATTTATCAATATTTTCTATTTCTGTTTCATATGCCATGCAGCATAAATCCGGCTTACTGTATCCTTCAATGAACGAAGCCTTTCTTACTCTTTCGCCTAAATAAAAATAGCATTCCGTAAAAGGATCGATATTCAGATCGGTCAGATCCGCTATAACTATTCCGTCTTTTCCTAAAACCTTGGAAATGATTCTGACAATATCTTCAATATCATCAAAACTCGACTCATCTATTACATAACTGTCTGCGTCTATTTCGGAAAGATCCTCTAATTCGTATTCGCTCAGATCCTGTTTCTTAAACCGTTTCCATACATCATACGATGCTACTCTTATATGTAATCTTGTATTAACCTGTGACATTTTAATTTCTCCTGTACATCTGATACTTAACTCATTAGGAGTCTATCAGCTTTTTCCATTCTTCTGTGGTAAGTATTTCAATACCGGAACCTTTTTCTTTAAGTTCCCTCGCCTTTCTGAGTTTTACGGTTTCGTGATCATAATCGGCATTATAAACAAGATAATCCGTGTTGAGTACAGTACTTTTTCTTACAGTTCCGCCGTTTTCAAAAATGAAGCTGTCAAATTCCGATTCCTCTTGCAAACTAAGTCCTGTATGAACAAACACTTTGTCTTTTATCCATGCGTATTTGTGTCTGTTGTCCTCAGCCTTTTTCATAAACTCTTCTTTGGTTTCAAAAACAAGCTGTCTGATTTTTCTTTTGCCGTTATGATTTTTATATTCAAACGCTTTGTTATTACCCGGCGTTAAGACTTTATCTAAATTACTGCAACCGTCAAAAGCATCTTTGGCAATTGATTTTAACGTAGGATACAGTGTTACTGATTTTAAGGAATAACAATCAGAAAATGCCGCAGAATCAATTCTTTCGATGTAATGCGGTATTTTAAGCGTTTGAAGTGAGGTTTCGGAAAATGCGCCTTTTTCAATAACTCTTACAGATTCGGGAAATTCTATGTCATTCAGATTTTCATGATTACAGAACGCATATTTAACGATCACGCTTGTACCGTCAAGCATAAGTGCTTTACCCAGCCCGAAGTATGAATTCATAACGAGCTTATAAGTACCGTCATCAAGTACCTGATAAACCGAATCTTCATCGATAAACAAATAAGGATTATTTTCATCTATCCGGTAACGTATCGGATTTATCATTACCGATCGATGAGCAGCAGCATCGTAATAACTGTAATCATCCGATCTTTTTTCCGAATCAGTCAGTATTCGTCTGAGGCTTTCAGGTACAACAATTTCAAGATGTGAATCACAATTTACATAACTATCTGATATTGCATTTTCATTGAATTTTTCCATGCTTTTTGATAATACAAGTTTTGTGCATTTGCCAAAAGAAACAGAATCCGCGTGCAAACCTACAACGTCATCGGGGATAACATATTCTCTACTATCCGTCTTGTTAAAACTCATCAGATATCTTTTTCCGTTTAAATAACGATATTTTCCTATATCATCCGAACAAAGATACTTATTGTCGCATTCAGTGAATATTCTTTTAACAGAATCACTGCGGTAGATTTTATCGTCTTCGAACTCATCAGGTGTAAACATCAGATCTATTTTTTTGTCGTAAATAGCTTCACTGCAGATTTTCTCCACACCGTACGGAATGCGAACATAAGGCAGACGAGTTTTATTATTTTTATCAGCAATAAATCCGGTTACCGTTTTTCCGTCATCCGACAATTCAACACCGCAATTATAATTCTTAATGAGAGCGGTTGTTAATTTCCCACTTCCCCCGATGTTTTTTAATAATTCTATGTAATAACTATAACTTTTACGCATTTTTTCTTTTTCTACGCCATTACAAAGCAACGAAAATTTTGTAGTCTGCTTTTGGAAAGAATCATTTATCTTCTGGCGGATTGCTTTTTCTCCGTCAAGCCATATCTTCTGCGTCTGAAACAATGAGGTTTCTTTATCTTTGAAAAATCTTGATATGTATTTGGTTTGTTCCGGCGGATACGGAGCATTGTCATCGGAATATGTGTTGACGTCGATTACAAGACCGGCTTTTTCACTGTCTCTTAAAGGGATAATAACAATATCACCGGGCTTTACTTCAAAATCTGTGATATACAGGTATGGAGATTTATAACCCGAGGGTAAAACATTGCAATATACATAAGTTTTTGATCCTGCCATAATTTATCCCTTTCTGAGCTGATTGCTCTTTCCATCGGAATTCTCGAAAACATAGTTAAGTTCATCCCAGTCGGATTTATTTCTGAATTTGTAAGTAATGCCGTCTATTATTAAATCCTCATAAGGCGTATGCTGTAAAACCCAAGCAGATTTATCTTTTATATCACAGCAGCCGGTTTCATATTTATCTGTAAGCATCGGATATCCGCTTTCCGAATAACAAACAGATATTTTACCGCTGTTTTCGTCGTATGAAAAAGCAGCTACTTTGATATTAGGAAACTTCTTTATTACTTTATTCACATCATCGGAATAAACGAAAATCTCACTTATACCGTCTTCTGACACGATAATATCATTATATCCGTAAGTGTAATTATTATTATTGATAAGATATCCGGTCACGTTTACAATCTCATCCGATAAGCCTTTGCAGCACGCCCAGATTATATTTTCTGCCGTTACCTCAGACTTTGCTGCCGGCGTGAAGTCGGTCACTGATAATTTACTTATCAAAGTTTCAGTCCTAACTGCCGAATCGGCTCGAATTATATTTTTTAAAAATTCATCAGACTGTGTATGTGGCGAAAAATAGATTTCAGTCACCTGTCTCTTTATCTTGATATTGCACGGAATTTCGTCTTCACTGCAAGTAATTATTTCTTTGACTTTACCGATCAGATTTTTATTGCGCATACCAAACGGCACAAATACATAATCGTTTTCTTTCAGACTATTTTTACGAACGGAGGAATAGTAGACTTCTGCATTTGTGCCTGCAATACAAATTTTATAAAGCGAGATATCCTGCTTCGTTTTTTTCATAGGCTTTTTCGGACTCAGTATACCCTGCTCCGTCAGATATTTTCCCAACGGCATCCCGAAATACTGCATTGAGTTGTTGGCAAGTGTTTTATGTACCGCCGCAAATTCCTCATCCGCTTCAATCAACTGTGTGATGCTTGTGAATCCGCTACCGTCAGGATACTTTTCCATAAGATTCAGTATAACTATATCCGGATCGATTGTTGTGTGTCTTCCGCCTTTGTTGATTACTACCGTATAGCCGTATGCTTCAAGAAAAGAAGTGCCGTCAGGGTATCCTAAAGCCCGGTACAATTCTGTAACAGTTTCGGCCCATTTTTTATGATCTTTGTATAATCCCGATATTTTCTTATCCGGATAAGCCTGATTCAACTTTGGAAAGAGAATATCCAGCCTTTTCTTGATACTCGCAGGTTCTTTGCCTTTTGGGATAATAGCCATATAATTCCCCTCGTACTTAAAATAACAGAATTAAAAATCCAATACTATTGTTATAATAGCATATCTGTTATAATAGCACATCATTTAGCAAATTTCAACAATTTTCTTGAATAATCAGAAAAATACTGTATCAAATTTGCAAAAATCGACGGAAAGTGCTATAATTAACAATAAGTTTTATTAAAGATTATAAATCTTAGCTTAATGTCATTTTAGCATTTATACAAGGACAGAATCTGTCCTTGTTGAAATGGTAAAATTAAATAGCAAAATAAAAAACGAAAAACGGAGGAACCTGATATGAACGAAAATCAGTTACTTAAAACAATGGAGAGCACCGGTATTACAACCTGGTCTTTTGACGAAATTAATCTTGCTCTTGATAATCTGCTTGAAAAGTACAAGGGTAAGGTATACACCGAGGAGTCATACAAAAGCGCCAAAAGCGACAAGCAAGAACTCAATGCGATAAATAAACGTATCGAAGAAAAACGAAAAGAATACAAGAAAATCTGCCTTGCTCCGTATAATGCAATCGAAGACGAAATCAAAGCATTAACCAAGAAAATAAATGAGCAGATCAGCGAGATCGACGAATATACCAAAGCTGTAGAAGAGAAAGAAAAAACTGACAAAAAATTAAAAATCAAGGAATATTATGATGCTAAATCCGTGATACTGGGAGAATATGCAGAAAGATTGTTTGAGAAGCTGTTAAACATAAAATGGCTCAACAAAACATTCAGCGAAAAAAACTGGAAGATTGAGGTTCAGGACGCAATAAACAAGGCAGAAAGCGACATCAAAGCAATAAAGGCGCTCGGTTCAGCTTTTGAAAAAGTGCTGACAGATAAATACTGTGAAACAGTTTCACTCGATACCGTTATGGAATATCGTGATGAGCTTGAAAGAGCCTGCGAAGCCCGCAATGACGTTTCTGCTGCAGCACCGGTTTCTGTTGCTGCAACAGCAACGGACAACACCGAGAGCGGCTCAGCCGATTACACTATGCTTAAGGTGTATGCAAGCGGCGACGCACTTTTCAGACTTCAGGACTATATGGCAATGATGGGAATAAAGTTTGAAATCTGCTGACAATAACCTGACGGAGAAATAATAATGTTTGATTTCGGAATCGCAAACGAACGACAAAAAGAGGCTGTTACCTGCACGGAAGGTCCGCTTCTGATAATAGCAGGTCCTGGTACCGGAAAGACTTTTACGCTGGTAAAGAGAATCGCATATCTTGTTTTTGAAAAAGGTGTCAAGCCATCCGAAATAATGGCGATAACATTTACCGAAAAAGCCGCACATCAGCTTGTAACACGCATATCCGATGAATTTCTGAGATACAGCGGTTGTGAAAACATCAATATAGATGAAATGTATATCGGAACTTTTCATTCGGTGTGCCTCAGACTTATGAAGGAATATTCCGAGCTGCTCCCCTTCGACGCAGACAAAAGAATTATCGATTCATTTGAGCAACAGTATATGGTTTATAACAACCTTGAACGTTTCCGCTCTGTAAAAGGATATTGCAGATCTAATTTCAACAATATGAGCAAATGGGAACAAGCCAAAGCCATCTGTAAATATACAAGCACTATGTCAGAAGAACTTCTGAGCAGGGACAAACTGCTTGACGACAAAGACGCTGACATTCTTGTCATTGCAAAGGTATGGGACGAATATGACAAGCTGCTCACAGAGAACAACGCAACCGATTTTTCGACTATCCAGGCGGACGCTTGGAGAATGATGCAAAACAGCGATATTTTCGCATCCGTAAGAGAAAAAATCCGATATGTAATGGTCGATGAATATCAGGATACGAATCATATACAGGAACAACTGATACTGGCTATAGGCGGAAAGCACGGAAATATCTGCGTGGTCGGTGACGATGACCAGGGGCTGTACCGCTTCAGAGGGGCGACTATACGGAATATTTTCGAATTTCCGAAGCATTTCGGAGAAAACGAATGCAGGGTGATAAAGCTCGAAGAAAACTATCGCTCGGAAAAAGGAATTATAGACTTGTATAACAACTGGATGACAAATCCCGAATACAAGCGAAAATTCGATTGGGGAAAATACCGTTATCCGAAACAGATATACACAAGCAAAAATGAGACATATTCTTCGGTATATACCTGTAAGGGAACCTATGATGAACCCGCAAGAGTGAAGCTCGCAGAGATGATAAAGAGGATGAAGCAAAACGGCACTGTCACCGATTACAACCAGATAGTCTTTTTGTTTAAAAGCGTCAGAAACGATGAAGCTAAAAAGACGGCGGAATTTCTTGAAGAAAGCGGAATACCGGTATATACGCCAAGATCGAAGCTGTACTTTGAAAGGGCGGAAGTCAAGCAAATCATAGGATGCCTAATATGCTGCTTCAGAACATTCACCTGCTTTCTGAAGCAACAAAAAGACGCCGACAAGCCAAGCAAAATATCACGCTACTACATTTCGGATTGTATGCCGCTGTCAAGCGGTCTTTTGAAGGAAAACAAGGAGCTTTACAGATGCATTTCGGAAATAGCAAACGATATAGCCGGCTGCAAGGATAAAACCGAATATACGCTTCTGAGCATTTTCTACAGAATAATTGCATTTGAACCGTTCAGGAGCTATATTGAAAACCCTGACGGCAGTAATGCAAGGCAAGCAAGAAACCTTGCGGAAATGTCGAATATAATATCGAAGTTCTGCTATATTCACGATATGCATCTTATCGGTGCTGATAACAGAGATACCTTATCCGAAGAATTCTTTGAAAGATATTTGCGGCTTCTTAAGGACGAAGGGGTCGGTGAGTATGAAGATGAGGCAGAGTATGCTCCCGAAGGGTGCGTATCATTCATGACGATACACCAGGCGAAAGGGCTTGAGTTTCCTGTTGTAATTGTAGGTTCACTGCCGCTGAAAAAAGAAAGCGAAAGCAAAGATTCGTTTTTCTACAGCGTAGAAAGCCGTTTTTGCAGAAAGCCGTTTGAAGCTCCGGATATGATACCGTATTTTGATATGTGGCGAAAATATTATGTTGCTTTTTCAAGAGCAAAAAATCTGCTCGTGCTTACAGAAAAGGACGACAGCAGAACGAAGCCGTTCACAAGCGTGATAACAGAAAATATCCCCGATATTTCCGAATACAACGATAAACGGGTTTTTGACAGGGTGAAGAAAGAGCATATCAGAAAGACCTACTCGTTCACATCGCATATAAGCGTATATGACGAATGTCCGAGCAGATACCTGTACTTTAAGGAATACAAATTTGCACCGTGTGAAATACTCCATACATCCGTGGGAACGCTTATTCACGCAACCCTTGAGGATCTCAACAGGTTTGCGATAACAGGCAGATATGATGAAATAACCGAAGAACTCATCAAGAAATGGTTTGCTCTGAACTATGCAAAAATGCAGGAAAGCACAGGACTGATGCTTTCGGAAGAACGCAGAAAATCCGCACTCGGTCAGGTCCTGAATTATTTTGATAAACGTAAGGAGCATATCCGCAAGGTATGGAAGGCAGAAGAAAAGGTAGAGCTTGTACTGCCGGAATATATATTGCAGGGCGTTATCGATCTTATCGAAGATGATGACGGAAAAATCGAGATAGTGGATTACAAAACTGGCAGAAAGCCAGATTCACCCGAAAAATCCGCTCAGGTTGAGCATTACAGAAAACAGCTTGAGATTTATGCGTATCTGATAAGCGAACGCTACAAGAAAAATGTCAGCCGTATGCATCTGTATTATACGAACGAGGCGGAAGGAAATCCGCTTGTAACGTTTGAATACAGTAAAAACTGTGTTGACAAGGAAATCGAAGACGTATCGCAGACGGTAAGGAAAATAGAAGGCAAGCGCTTTGACGCAAAAGCCGAAAACGATTATTCCTGCCGTTACTGTGATATGAAATATATGTGTAAGAAGGTAAAAAATTATGATTAAATGTCTTAACTGCGGTAAGGATACCGCAAATGGAATGCTTTGCAACGAATGTATGACAAACGCCGATATAGAAAAGCTCTGTATCGAATTACACTCTTTCAACCCTGATGCGACAAACGAGGAGCATCCATACTGGAAGATCTTGCAAACAGGCTTGAAAATCCTAAAAACTTTAAGGATTCGGCGCTTTCTCTTTGCTCTCTGCTCCCTGCGGAAAAACGTGATTATCTGAGCATTATACTGCTCACTTCCGCTGCCGCTCCTTTTGCAATATTAGCCAAAAGCAGAGATTTCTTTCTTGAAAAAGCAGATAAAATCTTAGCGGCAGGCTATCTCACAGATATGCAGAAAAGCAGACTGCAGGGTCTTAAGCTGAACTTGCTTTATTCAACGCACAAATATTACGAAGCTGAAAAAACTGCGGATATTCTGTCCTGTGAAAAGAATCTCCCGTGGGAAGCGGCATATGCTCTTGCCGAATTCTATGCACGCACGTTAAGATTCGATGATGCACAGGATATAATCGATCGTTATCAGGATACCGACGAGCTTTCGGAAAAATGCTTTGAAAAGCTGGACAGCAATAATCGCTGCTATCAGAAATGCTACGAAGAAAAAGGCCGTGGCTACTTACCCCGTGAAAGCGAAAATATAAAGCTGTACATAGAATTTATGGAATCTATGGGATATGAGATTCAGTCTGTACCGCAAAGAGAATCCCTTCAGGATAACAGACCGCCGAAAATCAAAAAGGAGGACTATCCGAAAACCGATTTTGTCGATGTGCCGAAAAGCGATACATTCGTAGTCTACGACCTTGAAACGACCGGTTTAAATTCAGAATTCCACGCAGTTATACAAATCGGTGCTGTAAAAGTAGTTGACGGAGTTGTCGATGAATCGCAGACTTTCGAAGAACTTGTGAATCCGAAATACAGCAAGGTTTCGGTCAGTGATAACATAACCAAAATAACAGGAATAACCGATGAAGAAGCCAAAAACGCAAGGCAAGTCTGGGAGGTCATACCCGAATTTGTGAAGTTTATAGGAGATGATACTCTCGCCGGCTTCAACAATGCAGCATTCGACAGCAAATTTCTCGAAAGAGCCGGAAGACACAGCAACATTATAATCACGAACAAACAATTCGACATAATGAAATACGCAAAAAGAATCAAGAAAAAATGCAATCTTGAGATAAAGGGCGACGAGCTTAACAATTATGCGGAATACTTCGGGATAAAGAACGAAAAAGCTCATACCGCTTTATCTGACGCTATCACGACCGCAAAGGTCTATATAAAGCTCAGACAGCTTGATGAAGGTACGTCATCATCCGAAAACGACGGACTTGATCTTGAATGGTAAGATAAGCGAAGGTATTAATATGGAGAAGAAAACCGAGAGGATATTGCAGCTTTACCGGATGCTTTATGAAGGTAAAGCTATAACCAAATCCGATCTTGCGGCACGGTTTGATGTAAACGAAAAAACCATACAGCGTGATATAGAAGATATAAGGGCGTTTCTCGATAATAAAAGCGGCGGTAAAGAAACACTGCTTTATGACAGGAGCAGCAACCGTTACCGTATCGTACTTAACGACGATTCTCATCTTACAAACAGTGAAATACTTACGGTGTGCAAGATTCTTCTTGAAAGCAGATCTATGGTAAAGGATGAAATGTATCCGATAATCGACAAGCTGCTTGAATGCTGCGTTCCCTCGGTAAACAAGAAGAAAGTTTCGGAGCTTATCGCAAACGAGAAATTTCTGTATAACGAACCGCACCACAAAAAGAAATTCATAGATGCGATGTGGGACATATGCAGTGCGGTATACGAACACAGGCTGATGAAAATATGTTATAAAAAGCTGAAAAATCCCGACAATGTAATGAGGCTTATTCAGCCTGTTGGAGTAATGTTTTCCGAGTATTATTTCTATCTTTGCGCTTATATATCGGTCAGCGAGGAAATGCCTGATGTGCCGAAACGTCCGTTCCCGACCATATACAGGATAGACCGCATCGAAAAATATGAGATACTTGACGAGCATTTTCATGTTGCGTACAGTGACAGATTTCAGGAGGGCGAATTCCGCAAACGTATACAGTTCATGTTCGGGGGAGAACTGAGAACGGTAAAATTTCTATACAAGGGTATCAGCATCGAAGCCGTACTTGACAGATTCCCCACCGCCAATATAATAAAGCACGATGAAAACGGATGGCTTATAAAAGCGGAAATTTACGGCGACGGCGTTGATATCTGGCTGAGAGGTCAAGGCGATATTATAGAAGTAATCGACGATGGAAAAAGGAGCAAGGTGTGATATGTACAGTAACAAATATATTGATATATCGGAAATAGATACAGACAGGCTCGAAAACGATCTGTATGACTATTACGGAACAGGCGCTTTTGCGGTTTCCCCTGCTATGTTCGATAAAGCCGAACGAGTACGAAGAATGTCCGATGAGGAGCTTGTAAGAACGGCTGTAAGAGAAGGGTTTGATATAAACGAATATTTAAGGAGGGGTTGATGTGCCGGAACGAAAAATCCAGCCTGTTACGGACGGTGTTGATAAGGAAGCAACATACAAAACACAATTTGAACGTTATGATAAAGCGGTTAAAAACGGCTTTTATTTTGAGGCTATGCTTATTGTTTATGCTATTATGGAGGACAGGCTCAGGGCGTGGCTTTTCTATCTCGGATGTCTTAATACCCGACAGTCAACAAGATTTGACAATAAAAGGAGCAAAAACGAACTGAAATTTATGTTTGACGGATGTGAAAACGATAAATTCAGATTTCCGTCTATCAATCAGATATCGGGTAAAAGAAAAATAATCGAAGCTACACTTATATGGGCGGAGAACGGATATAATAACGCTGACAAGAGCAATTATCTCTGTGCAATCAGAAAAGTATACACGGATAAACTTGATATAAAGAAAGTAAGAGTAAAATTTATCGATATGAACGAATGGTGTTCATATCGCAATGAGGTAATACATGCCCTTATGAATAAAAATACCGAAAGCCTTAACTCAGGGCTTGCAGACAGGGTTAGTGAAGGTATGGACATCGCACGGGATTTTGATAATCTTGTAAAAAAGATTAAACGAAGCGGAGTTATCAGAAAATCCTTGAATCTGAATCTGAAATAAATATTATTGTTGTAAAGGAGAAGAATATGGGATTTCACATCAGCAACGGCGTGTTGGAAAAATATACGGAAGAGGAAGGCGTGACTGAGGCAGTTATACCATACAAAGTCAAAGCAATCGGCGGCGAGGCATTTTATGGGTGTACTAACCTTAAAAGTGTAACCATCCCCCGTTCAGTCAAAACGATTGGCTGCTGTGCATTCGCAGATTGTAGCAATCTTAAAAGCATAACCATTCCAGATTCGGTTACGAGTATCGACGACTGTGCATTTTACGGTTGTAGTAATCTTACAAGCGTATCTATTCCCGATTCAGTCACAAGCATCAGTGGTAACGCATTTGAAGGAACAAAATGGTTTTCAGAATATCCGGATGATTTTGTTATACGAGAAAACGGAATTCTTTTTGCCTACAAAGGAAAAGAAAACATACTATCAATTCCTGATTCGGTTACAAATATCGGTGACGATGCGTTTTATAAATGCAAATGCCTTACCGGCATAACTATTCCAAATTCGGTTATAAGCATCGGTTACAACGCATTTGAAGGTTGTGTTAATCTTACAAGTATAACTATTCCCGATTCGGTTACGAGTATCGACGACTATGCATTTTACGGTTGTGATAATCTTACAAGCGTAACCATCCCCGATTCAGTTACAAGTATAGGTAACAGTGCATTCGAAAGTTGTCCTTTATCTTCTGTTACAATTCCCAAAACGGTTAAAAAAATCGGACAAGAAAGTTTCCGTGGATGCAAAGAGATTACGGTTTATGATTCAATTGATCCCGATGCAAAGCCGTGTAAAAGACATTTGGATGCTTGCAACGGAGAACCTAATTCATTATTGGGCGCCATTGTCAACTACTCATTAATATCGGATTGGCTTGACTATGAAATAACCGTACGCTCCGCAAAAACCAATGAGATAAAGTACAAAGTATGGATGGGTGCCGACAAAACTCAGCGCTCATATTATTGCACGCTGAAATCATCCTGGGGAAGAAACGCAACGTTCAATTTCAATGCTGTTGATGAATTTTTTCCGAAAATCAAGGGAGTATATCACAAAATCAAAGTCGCAATGAACAGACTGCGTTATCCCGTTGATTTAACTGACGAGCAGAAAGAAATGTACAGTTCTTATATTGTACACTCTGCGAAAAATGCGGTAAAGCTCTGTATTGATACTGATGATATGGAGCTGATGCTTGACTTGGAACAATTCGGAGTTATCAAAAAGAGCAATATCGATGAATTACTTGAATATGCCACAGAGAAAAAGGCTGTTCAGTTTACCGCATATTTGCTTGAGTACAAGGAAAGTCATTTCAGCAATGGTAAGAATGTGTTAGACAGCCTGAAGCTGTGATTTCTGTCCGTTTTTGTGTACTGATTTTGTGATATAATTACGGTATGACAAAAGCAGAAAAGATGCTCATTACAGCAGGGCTATCAGAAAATCTTTGAATCTGAAATGAATATTATAGTGATACGGGGGGAAATATGGGATTTCAAATCTGCAACGGTGTACTGAAGAAATACACCGAAGAGAAAGGTGTGACCGAGATAGTTATACCTGACGGCGTACAAAGAATCGGTGAGCGGGCATTTTCGGGCTGCGACAATATTACAAACGTGACCATTCCCGATTCGGTCACAAGTATCGGCGGGTCGGCTTTTGCCGGCTGTAGCAACCTTGAAAATATAACTATTCCGAATTCTGTTACAAAAATCTGCGTATGTACATTTGAATGGTGTGACAAACTTATAAGCATAACTATTCCCCGTTCGGTCACAAGTATCAGCGACGGCGCATTCAGTAACTGTACCTGCCTTAAAAACGTAACTATTCCGGATTCGGTGACGAGTATCGGCAATTATGCTTTTGGAGGTTGTCGTAGTCTTAATAGCCTGACTATACCGGATTCGGTCACAAGTATCGGCAAAGGTGCGTTTCAAGAATGCATCAATCTTGCAAGCGTAACTATTCCCGTTTCGATTACAAGTATCAGTGACAATGCTTTTTTTGAATGCAACGGTCTTACAGCCGTTAGCATTCCGGATTCCGTTACAAGCATAGGTGCCGGTGCATTCTGCAAATGCGGCAGCCTTAAAAATATAGCAATTCCCGATTCGGTTACAAGTATCGGCGAAGCCGCTTTTTCCGACTGCAACAGTCTTGAAAGCATAGCTATTCCCGATTCCGTGACAAATATCAGTAATCATACATTTGTAAGTTGCAGTAATCTTACAAGTATAACCATTCCGGGTTCAGTGGCCGATATCGGTAACTGTGCATTTTATGAGTGTACTAACCTTACAAGTATAACAATCCCTGATTCGGTTACGAGCATAGGTAACTTAGCATTTTACAAATGCGAAAATCTTAAAGACGTGACCATTCCCGAATCTGTTACCGATATCGGTGAATATGCGTTTAAAGGAACAAAGTGGCTTTCGGAATATCCGGATGATTTTGTTGTGCTGAAAAACGGAATCCTTATTGCTTATAAAGGAAAGGACAGCGTAATATCAATTTCCGATTCGGTCACAAGTATCTGTAACAGAGTATTTGCAAAATGCAACAGTCTTACAAGCGTAACTATACCCGATTCTGTTACAAGTATAAGCGACAGTGCATTTGAAAGTTGCAGTAATCTTACAAGTGTAACAATTCCAAATTCGGTCACAAGTATCGGCAAACGTGCATTTCTGGAATGCAGAAGCCTTACAAGCATAGTCATTCCCGATTCAGTCATAAGTATCGGCGACAGTGCATTTGAAGGCTGTAATTTTTCTTCTTTTACTATCCCTAAGACTGTAAGAAAAGTCGGAAAAGAAAGTTTCCATGGATGCAAAGAGATTACGGTTTATGATTCTATTGATCCCGACGCAAAGCCGTGTAAAAGTCATTCAGATAAATATGGCGGCTCTCCCAACTCATTGTTAGGATCTGTTGTCAACTATAAAACTCATGATAACTGGCTCGATTATGAGGTGACTGTACGCTCTGCACAAACTGATGAGATAAAGTACAAAGTGTGGATGGGCGGCGACTGCACTCAAGGCGAATACTGCTACACACTGGCATCATCCTGGGGAAGAAACGCAACGTTCAATTTCAACGCAGTTGATGAATTTTTTCCGAAAATCAAGGGAATGTATCACAAGATCAGAGTTGCCCTGAACAGACTGCACTATCCTATAGATTTAACTGACGAGAAGAAAGAAATGTACCGTTCTTATATTGTACGCTCTGCAAAAAATGCAGTAAAGCTCTGTATTGATACAGATGATATGGAACTGATGCATATATTAGAAACAATCGGTGTTATCAAAAAGAGTAATATTAATGAATTACTTGAATATGCCACAGAGAAAAAGGCTGTTCAGTTTACCGCATATTTGCTTGAGTACAAGGAAAGTCATTTCAAAAAAGGTAGGAATGTGTTGGACAGCCTGAAGCTGTGATTTTTGTCCGTTTTAACGTACTGCCTTTCTGATATAATTACAGTACAATAAAAATGAAACGGAGAAATGAATATGACTGAATTTATTATCAGAGATCGTGTGATTACAAAATATAACGGTTGCAAGAAAGTTGTACATATACCCTACGGAGTGACTGAAATCGGACAATCGGCTTTTATGGATCATAACGAGATAGAAAGCGTCACTTTGCCCGACAGCATTACCGGCATCGGAGCAAACGCATTTTTTGGATGTGACGCAATGAAAAGTATAAATATTCCGCAAGGTGTCAGGAAAATCGATGATAACGCTTTTCTGTGCTGTGAGAGCCTCAGAAAAATCGTGATTCCCGACAGTGTAACCGAGCTTGGAATGTGGTGCTTTTCTGAGTGTAAGTCGCTCAGAACGGTTTTGATACCTGAAAGCATCAGAAATATAGGCGCACTGGCTTTCAATCATACAAAGTGGCTTGATGAATATTTTGGGGATTTTGTAACAGTAAACGGTATTCTTATATGCTATAAGGGTAATGATACGACTGTTGAAATCCCTGCCGGAGTAAAGATAATTGCAAGTCAGGCTTTCAACGAATGTAAAAAGGTCGGAAAGATCTGCATTCCTGAAAGCGTAAAAAGAATCTGTAAAAACGCTTTTACAAGCTGTGAAGCACTTCACTCGTTAGAAATCCACAACAGTTTAAAAGTTCCCAAATGTGCTTTTGATGACTGCGGAGAAGTTGCTGTGACTATAGCATAAATTGCCGTATAAAACGCTTAGCGGAGGAAATATGAATATAAGTGAACCTGTTGAGAAGTCTGTGCTTTCTGCAAAAGCTAAAGATATACTCTTAAATAAAGGCATCGTAACAATAGGAGAACTGTTTTCTGCAAAAGGAAAACAGTTTTCTGAAATCATTACCGAAAACAGCAATATAGCAAAGGAACTGGAGGGATTCATCCGTCGGAATGCAGAACAGGCTGAACGTGCAGGAATAAGCATCGACTATGATTTATGGCTTTTTGCAAACGAAAAGTATGTGCATATGTACGCCAAAGAAAACGACATAGGAATCGGAAAGCTTGGGCTGTCAGCCGATACATATAATTATCTTGCTATGTATGCAATCAATATGTTCAGTAATCTTGTCGGCATGACCGAATATGATTTTTTAAAGAATTACAGAATACCGCCGGAAAACATCAACGAAATACTCAGAACCGTTAAAAACAGATTATATGAGAGAAAATCCGAAATAATAGGATTTGTTGACAAGATAAAACGCTCCGAAACCGAAAAAGAATTCAAAAAGTCCGATGAAATCGAAGAAATGCTCACGCCGCTCGGCAACAAAATGAATATCAGGCTGTTTGCAAAGTTTGTTTTCCAAAACTGCGATAGTGAAGTAAAGCAGTTAGCATTGTCTGTCCGTGCATCAAATTGCCTGATAAGAAACGGTATAAGAACACTGAGCGATATGATACTCATTTATCCGGACGGATATGACAATATGAGAAGTGCCGGCACCAAAACTGTTGACGAAATCAAACAGACAGTTGAGAACACTTATAGGCAGTATGAACGTTCTTACAGGAGCCTTGAAAATATGAGTCCCGAAATACTGCCAACGGAAAACGAAACTGGAAACTTATCACTGAATAATTTATTTGCCGATTATATTGCGACTAACCATGAAGTATCCGTTGATATGCTGGATCTGTCGGTGCGTACATATAACTGTCTTAGAAGAAACAACATTATGACGCTCAGCAAGCTGATACTGGCCTATCCGGATGATATTAAAAATATGGCGAATTTCGGCAGAAAATCATTTGAAGAAATCGAGAAGCTCATATCCGATTTACACGACAGATATGACGAACATTTTCTGAATTCAGAAAATGACGCCAATGGCAGCAGCACAAATATCATCTGTTCCATGACCGTTCACGAGCTTCTGTCCTCAAAAAAATATCGTCCTCTGATTAAGGAGTTCTTTGAACATCTTAATATCAGACTTAATAATTCTGGTTTATCGGGCAAAGCGGTGAGATATCTCGGAAGAACAGGGATGAAAGAATTTACAGAATTATTCGAGCTTTACCCGGATCGGATCAATTCCGTTGCAGGAAGCAGTAACGCAGTCGGAAATGAACTGAAAAAGTATATAGAAAACACGGTCGACAATTACAGGACAAGTATAAACAGCTATTGTTGTGGAGATGAGCAGGCGCTATATACCGACAAATTTATAAGATCCGGTATTATGAACGCTTATAACAATGCCGGATTCAGCGGAAAAAGCTATGAAGAACTGCGTGCCGTCATGCCTGATGCGGTGGACGAAAAAAGAATCAAAAAAGCCATTGCTCAGCTTATAAAAGAACGAAAACTCGAATATGTCGATTTCAGATGCTATAAGGTCTACCCTTCCTATCAGAGCTATTTGCGTGAATTTCTGGAATCTCTTGAAGAAAATCAGAGAGTGATGCTCTGCCGTCGCATAAACGGCGATACACTTGAGCAGATTGCTTCAGACAACGGAATAACCAGAGAAAGAGTACGTCAGATTACCGGAAAGCTGATGAAGCTAATGAAACAATCATATACGGTGAAGACAGGAAATAAGTTTTTCGATGAAGATTATTATGCCTATCTTTACAGGAATTATGATGTACCCGAAGCATTTGGCTCTGAATATCTTTGCTTATCAAAAGCGGTATGCAATTATCTTGGAAACACCTATGGAAGCAACGGAAAGAAGCCTTTCGGTTATGCTCTCAAAGACGAGCAAGTGCCTGTTTCTTTACGATACAGAATAAGGGATTTTGAAGAACGTGACACAATTAAAATTGATGGGAAAATATTTGATAACCACAGAAACGATATTGAGGATTATGCTCTTGAAAAAATCTGTAGAGAAGAGATAACTTTTGACAATTTCGTAGAACAATATAATGCTTTGCTTAAAGAGAACGATGTTCCGTTAGAAACAAAGCTGTATTACATTGATACAAATCTTGGAGCAAGAAGAAATAAATATTCAAACAGCAGGAAATGCCTTTGGAAGTACGGAAGTAAAATGCGATATTATGATATAGATAGCAGAGATTATAAAGAACTTCTTGATACACTTGCTCTCGACAGATTTTCAAATACAGAAATATCAACGCTGAAATTTTTTAACGATTTTCCCGAACTCATGAATAAATATGATATACGGGATCAGTATGAGCTTCACAATCTGCTGAAAAAAATATGTAATAAGGAAAATTACAGTAATATCAGCTTTGAAAAGCAACCATCTATCAATTTCGGTACGTTTGATTTTGATAAAGAGCTTGATTTGCTTGTCAGAATGCTGTCACCGGTTTCGCAGAAAGAACTGATCGACTACATTTACCTTGAGTATGGGTTTGAAAAAAATACAACGGCTTCCAAATTATCAGTGATATCAAAATACTGCCATAACGGAGTTTATAATGTTGATTATAAAAAGATGCCGGAAAACAGATTGCAGATAATGAAGAATAATCTGAATGAACCGTTTTACTATTTTGACGAGGTCAAGGACAAATACAGTCTTCTGTTTGTCAATGCCGACAGAGATGAAATAAACCCGTATACGCTTAAAAAGATGGGATTTCACGTTCTGTCCAAGTATATTCTCAGCGAGAAATACGAATCTCTGCGTGAATATTTTATTGACCTGCTGACCAAAAACGATGTCATTAAAATTTCGGATTTCACCCGAAGATATACAAATGTGCAGATGTATTATCAGACACTGTCTGAACTGAAAAAATCGTACAAAATAATACAGGCCGATGCCGATACATACATCAGTTTCAGAAAACTTGAAGAGAAAGGCATAACACTTGATGATATACACGAATTCTGCAACAAAGTCTATGCGACAGTAAATGACGGTGAATATTTCACAATCCATTCAATACGTTCATACGGATTTACAAATATTTTCGAAAATGCTGGATTCGGAGAATATTTCTGTTCCGCTCTTCTTGCCTGTGACTCAAGATTTGACTCACAAAGCATTTTCTTGTCAATTGTACTCAGTAAGAGTAATGAAATCGGTCAGATCAGCAAGAAGTCATTTATAAAATCTTGTCTTTCAGAAAATGCACCTTGCTCACCGAAAAAATTGATTGAGAGCGTTTATAACAAATACGGAGTCAGAATCACCGATAAATACGAAATAACAGAAGCAATCAAAAACAGTAATTTCTGCTATGATGATATAATCGATGAAATCTATGCAATCGAATAAACAGAAAAATCTGAGAGGTTATTATGGAAATTAGCGATATGTGGGATTCTCTTATTACCGAGATTGATAAACTTGAAGAAAAATACAAGCTGTCACAGAATCTGCCCGAAGATTATTTTGAGCCGGGCAATATGGAATATCTCGATAAATATCGTGGAGTATATAACAAAGAAAATAATCTGATAGGAATAAAGACTGACATAAAGGGTCTGAGGTATGAAGGCAGAACGCTTAAGCTGGAAAATCTCCGTATCGGTGACAGTATACATATAAAACGTGAGAAATCAAATCATTACAACTACAACAATTTTTCTGTCATCGATGAAAACGAGGATAATTTAGGCAACCTTCCCGCCGAATTATGCAATGTCATCGCTCCGCTTTATGATGCAGGGTATCTTACTATAGAAAAATCTACGGTAAGTTTCATTGAGAAAATCGGAGAAAGAAGCAGATATGCCATGCAAGGTATATTGTTTATAGAAATGATAATGAGAATTCACTGAATTGTATTGCAACAGCAGTGCCGTGACCGAATGACACATTCAGTCACGGTACTGTTTTGTTTATCTGCGTATAATAACAGCTGTTATAAGCATAAAACACATCGGCGAAATAAGCCGGATAAGTATGTTATCACCGCATTTCTTACCGAATAATTCTTTTCAAAAGTCGGTTTCAGACACAGCTTATCCGCAGTCACGGGCTGTCCGGTTTTGTCCCGACTTCCTCCGCTTAAACCCTTTTTCCCCGTTTTACTTGTATTTTATGGCTGTGTTTGTTATAATAAGTATAAAGAAATATTTGATGCGTCTTGCGAAAGGAGAAGGTACGCTATGGCATACGAAAAGCTCACAGGCACTTTTGAATCCTCGAACGGCACTGATAACTGTGCATATTACATCTATGTTCCGGTTCTTCCTATGAACGTGGGATATAAAGGCATCATTCAGATTTCGCACGGTATGTGTGAATATATTGAGCGTTATGAACACTTTGCGGATTTTCTTGCCTCACACGGATATATCGTCTGCGGTAACGACCATCTAGGTCACGGAAACAGCGTCAGATCAAACGATGATCTCGGCTTTTTCGCCGAAAAGGACGGCTGGAGCCACCTTGTAAACGATCTGCACCGTATGACGATGATAATGAAAAAGAAGTACCCTGCACTGCCGTATATTCTTATAGGTCACAGTATGGGCAGCTTTGTTGCAAGGCTGTATCTCACACGCTTTCCTAACGAGCTGACCTGCGCCGTAATTATGGGTACGGGCGATGACAAGGCACTTTCCGAAATAGGAGTAAGGGCTACACGCTCCGTTGTTTCCTTGAAGGGCGAACGTTTCCGCAGTGATAAGCTGAACACTCTCATTTTCGGAGTTTATAACGACAAAATCAAAGATTGCCAGACTATCTATGACTGGCTCACTCACGACAGAGATGTTGTAAAAAAGTATATCGACGATGAAAAGAGCAATTTTGTGTTTACGGCAAGCGGATTTGTTGACCTTACTACCCTTCTTCGCAGAGTATCAAGTCAGCAGTGGGCTGAAAAGGTGCCGAAAAAGCTGCCTGTTATATTCATGGCAGGAACGGCTGACCCTGTCGGCGGATACGGCAAGGGCGTAAGAAACGTATACGCAAAGCTGATTGACGAGGGCTGCAACGTTGATATCAAGCTGTACCCCGGCGCACGTCACGAGCTTGTAAACGAAACTATGAAGGAAATAGTTTTTGACGATATTTTAACCTGGATAGAAAGAAAGGTCGGCGGAATGACAGGCAATTACGAATTTTAAGCCTTAAGCCGAAAAGAACAATATGAAAGACGGATTTATAAAAGTAGCGGCGGCAACACCTGAGATTAAAGTTGCCGACTGCAAGCACAACGCAAAGCAGATAATCTCTCTGGCAAAGGAGCTTGCTAAAAAAGATGTAAAGCTCGCAGTTTTCCCGGAACTATGCATCACGGGTTACACCTGTCAGGATCTGTTCTACCAGACAACGCTCCTTGACGGTGCAAAAAATGCGCTCGTAACGATTCTGGAAGAACTGTCGGAGCTTGATATGATAACTGTAGTCGGCATGCCGATGCAGTATGACAGCAAGCTGTATAACTGTGCGGCTGTGACATATCACGGAAAAGTGCTGGGCTATGTGCCTAAGCAGTACCTGCCGAACTACAACGAATTTTACGAGATGCGTCACTTTACCGCCTGGGACGGCAGTAAATGCGAATATTTTTTAAACCGGTTTGACACGGACGCTGACGGCGAATGCGACGATTCGCTGAGTGCATATTTCGGTGCGGGACTTATATTCTGCTGTAACAATATGCATGATTTTTCTTTCGGAATCGAGCTGTGCGAAGATCTGTGGTCGCCCTGCCCTCCCTCAACATATCTTGCACAGGAAGGTGCAAATATCATTCTTAATCTTTCCGCAAGCAACGAGATGATAGGAAAGTCAGAATACCGCCGTTCGCTTGTTTTAAATCAATCTGCAAGGCTTATTTCGGGTTATATCTACTGCTCCGCAGGAGAAGGCGAAAGCACGCAGGACCTTGTATTCTCAGGTCATAACATAATTGCCGAAAACGGTGCAACGCTTGCCGAAAGCGAGCTTTTCTCAAACGATTATGTTATCAGCGAGATAGACGTAAACAAGCTGGCATTTGAACGCAGAAAAAACACATCGTTCAGGAATGACAAATGCGATACGGAAACTATATGGTTTGATATACCGCTCACCGATACAAAGATAACACGTTTTGTATCACGCACGCCGTTTATCCCCTACTCTGCCGATGAGACCGACAAGAGATGCGAGCTTATTCTTTCGATGCAGGCACACGGACTCAAAAAGCGTATTGCCCATACTTACGCAAAAACCGCCGTTATAGGAATTTCGGGTGGACTTGACAGCACGCTCGCACTTCTTGTATGCGCCAATGCAATGAAGCTGCTCGGCAGACCTATGACGGATATTGTAGCGGTGACAATGCCGTGCTTCGGCACAACAAAACGCACAAAATCAAACGCTGTGAAGATATGTGAGGCAATAGGCGTCACACTGCGTGAAATCGACATAACCGACAGCGTAAAGCAGCATTTTCTGGACATCGGGCACGATATAAACGATCTATCGGTAGTATTTGAAAACGGTCAGGCAAGAGAACGCACAAAGGTGCTTATGAACATCGCCAATCAGACGGGCGGACTTGTAATAGGCACGGGCGATCTGTCCGAACTTGCTCTCGGCTGGGCAACCTACAACGGCGATCATATGTCTATGTACGGTGTGAACTGCTCGATACCCAAGACGCTTATCAAGCATCTTGTCAGCTACTACAGCAAGACGACAGATAACAAGCTGCTCAAAGAATCGCTTGAGGATATACTTGATACACCTGTAAGCCCCGAGCTTCTGCCTGCACATAACGGAGAAATATCGCAGAAAACCGAAGACCTTGTAGGTCCTTACGAGCTTCATGATTTCTTCCTGTACAACGGCATAAGATGGGGATTTACCCCCGAAAAAGTATTCAGGCTTGCACTGTACGCTTTTGACGGTGCGTATGACCGTGAAACAATACTGAAATGGCTGAAAACCTTCTACCGCCGTTTCTTCTCGCAGCAGTTCAAGCGTTCGTGCCTGCCCGACGGTCCTAAGGTCGGATCGGTAACGCTGTCACCCAGAGGCGACTGGAGAATGCCGAGCGATGCCTGTGCAACGCTGTGGTTAAGTCAGATAGAAAATCTGAAATAAAGTCTTATCTGCGAATAAATGAAACCAACCTGTCAATAATTACCTTACAAAGCTAAACGCTACGGAGGTAATTATGGCAGGTTTTTTAAAACGTAATATTCTTGACAAGGCTATGATACTGGGTGCGGTAATATGTATTGTAATAACAGCCTTTACCGCATTTGCGGAGGATTGTGAGGAAAAGCCGCAGGAAGTGCTGAGGCTTCATATACTGGCAAACTCGGACAGTAAGGACGACCAGACGCTGAAATATGATCTGCGTGACTATATGCTGACAACGTTTTCGGATGTATTCGGAAACTGTGACAGCTTCAGTCAATCGGTAGCCGTTGCAAACGAACGCAGAGCCGAAATCGAAGAAAAGGCTAACGAATTTGTACATTCCAAAGGCTACAGCTACAATGTAAAATGCGAGGTCGCAAAAACATATTTCACCACCAGAAAGTACGAGAATGTAACCTTACCTGCAGGAGAATACACAGCCGTCCGCCTGCTTATCGGAAATGCAGAGGGTAGGAACTGGTGGTGCGTAATGTTCCCGCCGCTGTGCCTGCCTGCCGCATCGGGTGAATTTTTTACCGAAGAACAGAGCAAACGGGTTGAAGAAAGCCGTGATTATGAAATAAAGTTTGCGATATTTGAAGCGTTGCAGGGGCTTTTCGGCGGCGGTGATACCGGTAGCGAAAGCTCAGAAGAAACCGCCTGCGACAGCACGGATAATGATTTTGCTAAAATATCCGTTTTCGGCATTATGAACTGTGATGTTCTGTGATTATTAAGGCAGGCGGTTTTCCGCCTGCTATTTTTTCACCGCTATTGACATTTCCGTTATTCTGTGCTATACTGAAACTGTACTAATTCTGATAGTACAGTTAGTTTGTCACTTGCTGACAATCTTAACGGAAATATATTATGAAAAGGAGAAGAATAATTGAAATATCAAAAGCTTTATTTCAGTATGCTGAAAACATTTCTCAAAAGTGATATCAAGCTGAATATACTTATTTTTCTTATCTCTGTTTCGGCTGTCTTTACATTTATTTCATTGTTCTGTGCATTGAACAGCGGCAATGTGGCATATCACAATATGATGGATCGTTCAGGCTACATCTTTGACGGTATTATGCCCGAAGATTCACCCGAATTTTTCAGAGAAAACCTGCCCGAAGTCTACACTGCCTATGCCGACAATGCAGTTGTCAGCTATCGCTCAACCGAAAACTACATCTGTACAGAATCAGCCAAAGTTGCTTTTAACAAAAGCATGAAAGATCTGTACCGCTTCATACAATCCGACTATAACATAACCGACGGCAGATTTTTCACGGAAGATGAGTTGAAGGGTGACAGCAAGGCTATTATTGCTGAAAACGACTGCGGTATAAATGTCGGTGACAGGCTTATCATTCCCGATGATAAAGGCGACATCGTACTTAATGTAATAGGTCTTTCCGATGATTTTATTGTTCCGTACACTTTTTTCTTATATCACAACAACAGCGGAATTTATGTAAAGGATGAAGATTTTGAAAATGAGATGAAGAATACCGCTCCGACAAAATACAACGGCGCACGCTTTTTCTTTACTTCCGATCTGTCTGACGATGAACTGCAGGCACTTGAGCAATTTCTCGGCAAGGTGGTTTATATTCAGCCGCCGAACAGAGAGGATACCGAATCTGTTATCATAATCTACACTATCATCACGGGAGGAATCGTGGTAACAGGTATATTCACCGCTCTGCTCCTGCTGACGCTTATGCTTCACCTGACGGATAATTGCAGCGAACAGATAAATGTGCTGAAGGTCACAGGCTGCAAGTCAATGCCGATAACATTGCTTTTATCGGCAGTCACTCTTACATACACAGCGGTTTCATTCATCTGCGCTATTGCTTTGAGTCCGATTTTTACCGCACTTATGGTTAAGCTCAGAATGGAATATGTACCTACCGCTTTTGACTATCTGCTGTCATTTGTAATATACAGCATTATAATCATAATATCGTTACTGCCCGGCTTTAAACGCATATCCTCAGCCACATACACAAACGGAGGTGCAATATGAAGCTGTTATCTCTTGCATTATCCTTGCTTCGATCAAAAAAACGCAGTTTTATCCTTATGATGATATGTATCATTTTTTCAACTCTGCTGTTCAATTTTGCAATCACTGTATCTTCGGATTATCTCGCCGAAAAAGCATACATAACAAGTAACCGCTATGATAAGAAGATACTGCACGGTACACTCTCGTCAAAAGCGCCTATAACCGATGAAAAGATAGTTTCAGAGTTTGAAAAGTACGGAATAAATTGCCGTGTCGAGCGTTACCACGAAACCACATTGGAGCTTTACTCAGAAAAAAGCAGTATAACCGACAACGAGATAAATAATATGGACGATGACACTTTCTATCGGTTTTATAATGATATAAACGGAACTCTGCTCGGATATTCGACCGAATACAGCGAATATCTCGATATAGGACTTTCGGGAGAACGTCCGGACAAGTCAAAGGACTACGGCGGCAAGATCCCGGTAATCGCAAACTATACATCGAGATGTAATATCGGCGACACAATAAAATACAAGTGTGGGAAAGGGATTACCGAGCTTCTTATTGTCGGCAGATATACCGATAACTATCTTGACAGCGTAATACTGTATAATGCTGACACCGCAAGCTTGGGCACGACTTTCTACACCGATGCGGATATTCTCTACAATTCCGAACTTGCCACCGCTCCCGAAAATCAAGAGGACTATTCCGGAAAAAGCGTGGATAAGCGTTACTATCAATATGTGATAATTCTGAAAAACGGCAACGCTTCACTCGGCGAAATTGCGGCTCGTATAATTGACGGACTGGACGCAAACAGTGATGATTCAAAAGGCGATCTGTACATGAATATACGCTATGATGTGGCAAATCTCGATTTGCTGTACCGTGACAATATGCTGCTGATACAATTAATGCCTGTATTCATAATGATAGCCGTAGTCGGCACTCTCGGAGTGATTGCCAATATTCTGCTGAATGCCGAAAAACGCACAAAAGCAATGGCGGTATTCCGTCTGTGCGGCGGTAAGACCCGCTCTGTGATAATACTCGAGCTTGTCTGTGACACGGCTGTAACAGTTATTTCTGTGCTTGCCGCTACGCTTATCCTGCTCGCAATAAATTACATCTTTGCTATAGAAATCATCAATGCACAAAGCGGATTGTTCACTGCAGTATATCTGATTGCAATTTCCGTAATTGTCAGCATTGCAGGCTCTGTAACGCTGGTACGCAGTAATATGCTTGAAACAATAAGGAGATATGAGAACGTATGATGAAACTTGAAAATATAGATAAATATTATAATATAAACACAAGCAGCGAGGTGCATGCACTGAAAAATATAAATCTTAGCATAGAAAAGGGCGAAATGGTCGCTATAATGGGTGTATCCGGCTCCGGCAAGTCAACGCTTATACATATCCTCGGCTGTCTTGACAAGCAGACATACGGAAAGTACTTTCTCGGTGAATATGAGGTTTCCAAGTACAGCAACAATGAAATTGCGGTAATAAGGAACGAGGAGATCGGCTTCGTGCTCCAGAATTTCGGACTTCTCGCCGACAAGACGGTATATGAAAATATTTCATATCCGCTTATATTCAACCCTGCCGTTAAATACAAGATGATGAAAAAGCTTATCACCAAAACCGCCGACGCAATGCTGATAGGTGATCTGCTCAAAAAGCCCGTAAAAGAGCTCTCGGGCGGTCAGAAGCAGCGTGTCGCACTTGCCCGTGCACTTGTAAACCGTCCGAACATAATCATAGCGGACGAACCGACAGCGGCACTTGACAAAGCAACGGCAGACGAAATAATGGAGGTTATGAAGTCGCTCAATTCTATCGGAAAAACCATAGTTATAGTAACGCATGACAGGACAGTGGCCGAAAAGTGCAGGCGGATAGTTGAGCTTTCGGACGGGGAGATAATCTCGGATAAGACAATTGCGTAAATTATAAATACAATAAAACAGCCTAGCATTTCTGCTTGACTTTTTCGACAGTCTGCATTGAATGTGAACAAAAACTCACGCTCCATTAGTCTGATTTTGGCAAGTTCTCAATTTTATTATGGATTTTCAACTGTCAATAGAATATCACTCGATCATTCTACAAGGCGGTTATTGAACTTTACAATTTACGATGATATAATAAGGGCAAAGGAGGGCAGGCATATGAATATTGGCAATGTAATATCAGAAAAAAGGAAAGCACTTGGTCTGACACAGCAGGCTTTAGCCGAAAAGCTGCACGTTTCTTTTCAAGCTATATCCAAATGGGAAAACGGAACTTCATGTCCCGATATTGAACTTCTGCCGCAGATCGCAGCTATTCTGAAAACAACTATTGATTCGCTGTTGGGGTATCCATCGCAATCCGTCACCGATTATGACAAAAGGTACGGCAATGAGGAGTATTATTGGGGCTTAAAGCCTAACAATCTGTGTTATGAGATAATGAGAATTAAGCCGCCTGTTAAGCCGTATAAGGTTATTGATATTGGTTGCGGAGAAGGCAAGGACGCAGTATTTCTTGCAAGAAACGGCTATGATGTTACAGCGTTTGATGCATCTGAACAGGGGCTGTCAAAGGCACGAGAGCTTGCCGATACTTATGGTGTAAAGGTTGACTTTTTCAAGGCAGATGTGAGAGATTTCAGGCTTGAAGCTAACTATGACATCATCTTTTCAAGTGGGGTTTTTCATTATATTCCGCTTGAATTACGAGAAAATGTTGTCAATAATCTTAAAGCTCATACGACTACGAATGGTATCAATGTTGTAAATGTTTTTGTAGAGAAGCCATTTATTCCTCTTCCGCCCGATACAGAAAAAGGCGAATTTGTTGTGGATAGCTGGAAATCAGGTGAGTTGTTTATGTATTACCACGATTGGCTGTTTTATAAAAACGAGGAGTGGATCTTTGACTGCGACAGCAGCGGTACTCCTCATAAGCATTGTATGGACGTATTGATTGCGGAAAAGGTTTGATAGCTGAGTTTTTATATGATTATCTCCTATGCGATGTTAATAGGCAATCTGCTCAAAAAGCCCGTAAAAGAGCTGTCGGGCGGTCAGAAGCAGCGTGTCGCTCTTGCCCGTGCACTTGTAAACCGTCCGAATATAATCATAGCGGACGAACCGACAGCGGCACTTGACAAAGCAACGGCAGACGAAATAATGGAGGTTATGAAGTCGCTTAATTCTATCGGGAAAACCATAGTTATAGTAACGCATGACAGAACAGTGGCAGAAAAGTGCAGGCGGATAGTTGAGCTTTCGGACGGGGAAATAATCTCGGATAAGACAATTGCGTAAATCATAGATACAACACAACTGACAGCAAGATTTTCCTGCTGTCAATTGTTTTTATATTTATCAATACCTCTTTTATCTGAGCGTCGCTATAATCCTTGCAATTTCCACTGTAAGAATTTTAAGCGTTATTCCGCCCGACATAACATAAAACCATACCTCACGGGCTGCCTGCGTTTTAGCTATCGGCGTTGCGATTATTCCGACAATTACCGCCTCTTTTCTCTGCCGTTTTCACCATATGCGGCGAATATGTACGGTAGAAATTTCTGACGTGTGCTTCAAGCCGTTTCAGGCACTCCGCTTCCCTTTCGGGCTGTCTGTCGCAAACTTCAACCATAAGCACAACAGGCGCAACATACTCAAGTGCCAGCGTATCGGGATCTTCTCCGATTAACGTTCCCGACTTGATAAGCGCTCTGAAAAGTCCTGCGTGATAACGTACCAATCTTTCCAGATACCGTTCGGAATACATCGCCGCAAACTCAGCGTTTCTGAACTGCTCTATTGTCATCATTCGTCTGAATCGGCTGACATACTCATCGTGCAGTGAATATTCTATAAGCTGTCTTACCTTTTTTGCAAGCATTTCCTCGGAAATACCGTCAAACACCTTTTCGTCTGCTTTGCTTTCGGAAACGTGCACATCAATGCCGTCCGTGAACGTATCATAACGGCGGTACGTTTCCGCAACGATAGCGTCAAATATCTCCTGCTTGCTTTTGAAATGCTTGTACAGCGAAGGCGCTTTTATTCCCACCGCCGAAGCTATTCTCTCAACACTTACAGCATCATAACCGCTCTGTGAAAAGAGCCGCAACGCTTCGTCAAGTATGCGTTGTTTTGTGTCTTCCTTTTTGGAGGCTTGTTTCATATATTCACCTCGATATAAAAAAAGCTAACGATCGTTAGCTATATTGTAAGCTAATAATCGTTAGCTGTCAAGAGTGTAGGGGAAATTTTTTTGAATCTTTACATCTTCAGCGCATCCACCGGCTTCATCCTTGCCGCCATATAAACTTGGCTCCCTTGCCAAAGGGAGCTGGATTGCGACAAGGCACGCACCGATTTTATCCGATAATTTGCTTTTACGATACCCGCAACATCAGAATTCATTGAACCTTTTCTGTCGCAAGACTGAGGGATCGTTACTGCTACTTAAGATATCGAACAGACACTGCCTATCTGCTCTGCCGCTCTCCTACAGATTGTTCGTACTTGGCACAATAGCTTTTTACATCTTCAGCGCATCCACCGGCTTCATCCTTGCCGCTTTATATGCAGGATAGCTCCCCGAAATCATACCTATCACCGCCGACACCGCAACTGCAATAAGCATTATATCCGTCTGCATAACAAAGCTCTCACCGACCGCAAGACCTATGACAAACGCCGCCGCACAGCCTGCCGCAATGCCTACGATACTGCCGATAATACATATCATCGTGCTTTCGGCTAAAAACTCGCCGACTATTCTTATATTCCTTGCTCCGAGCGACTTTTTTATGCCTATCTCACGTTTTCGTTCGCCGACGCTTACAAGCATTGCGGTCATAACCGATACGGATGCAACCGCAAGCGAAATTCCTGCCGTGAACGACAGTGCAGAGGTTGCGGCAGCCAGTATTCCGTCAAGCTGTTTCTTCTGGCTCTGAAGCTCGCTTATTTTTATACTCCCCTCACCCTTGACATTTGCCATACAGGTTTTTATTCTGTCTATCGCAGTTTCGCCGTCACCGTTTTTGTCAAGAAGAACGGCTATCTTGTCATATTCACTTTTACCGCTTATATTCTGTGCTGTGGTGTAAGGAATGTATACAAAATACGGCACAGCATCGTTCATCATATTCTGTATAGGGCTGAGTCCCGACTCGGCAACACCGATCACCGTAAAATCAGTGTATTTACCGCCGAAATTCACGCTCACCGTCTTTCCGACTATGTTCGTCCTTCCGTATGTTTCGAGTGCTATCTCATCATCAATAACACAGATATTTTCGGCTTTTTTAAGATCCGATCTGTCAATAAGTCTGCCGTGTATCGCCTTCATCGAAATAATCTCGTCCGCTTTCTCGTTTACTCCCCACACCATACACGAAACATTGCTTTCGATAAGCTCACACTTGGTGACCTGTGCCATAAGCGGCATCGCACCGTTGACACCGCTCAATCCGCCCAAAGCATCTATATCGCTGTCGCTCAGAGCGACTCCCGCCTCCTGTGCCTCTACAAGTACAGAGTTTACTCCCATATCGTCAAGGCTGTCGTTTATCTTGGCTGTGCCTATCTGCCCTGCCGCCGATATTACCGTCACCGAAAAAATACCTATCGCAACTGCACTCATAGTCAGCGCACTTCTGCTCCTGCTTCTCCATATATCAGCCATAACCGACATCAGTCCCATAACCTACCTCCGCTTTATGTTTCATATCCGACCATTATATAATTACCGTTTTGTGCCTGTGTATTCCTTTATTCCGTCTTATTTCTGATAATAATCGAGTTCGCCGCTACTCCCTGCGTGCTTTTTACAACTTCCTCCTCAACGCTTACCCCGAAAACCTGCGTCCTTTTTGCAAGCTCCAGCCCTGTTATAACGTCACGTCTTATTGTTCTGCCGTTCTCGATAACGTAGATATATTCGCTTTTTTCATCCTGCATAACCGCACTGTAAGGCAAGGTAACTATATCACGCTTAAGACCTGTCTGTATTTCCGCATATCCGTTGTCACCGCTTTTGAGCTTGTCCGACGGGCTTTCTATGCTTATCATAACATCGGCTACGGTTTCCTCTACGGCACCGAGATATTGCTTTCTCGTACTTTTGCCGATGCTTTTCACCTGTCCTGCAAATTTTCCGTCAACAGACGACAGAGTAAGCAATGCAGTCTGCCCTTTTCTGAGTTTCGACAGATTGCGTTCAGGCACAGCAACATTCAGCACAAGTGCGCCCTTGCCTCCTACCCTTGCAATATCCGCTCCGGCATCTATAAGCTCTCCGCTTTTTGCAAGATAGCATACCGTTCCGGATACCAAAGCCGGTATTTCCTCAGGTATCCTGTCGGAAAGTTCTGCCGCCGTCAGCACATCGGATACCGAACCGCTGTATATATTACTCAGCTTATCACACACCGCCTGCTTATCAACAACGGCTATCGTCTGTCCCTGGTCTACCCTGTCGCCGACATTCACAAGATATTTCTTTATAATAAGCGGTATTTCTTCTTTTATGCTCCTGACCTGTGAATAACCTACCGTACCGCTGCAGGTTACGGACGGGATATATTCTGTTCTTTCGGGGAAGATTACGTCCACACAAGGAACGTTATCCCTTATAACACCGGGAAGCATCATATTGAAATAAAGCCCTGCAATAACCGAAATTGCGATAATCGTAATATGAAACGCCTTTCTTTTTTTGTATGTTTTGCGGTAATTCATACTCATTCTCCTTTTCGTTTTTACCTACTTAGTTTATCTGCCGTTACGGAAAATATTACTGAAATGCTGTGAATATTACAGTCGTTGCGGCTAAAAATAGCTTTATAATCTCACAAAAAGAGGGTGGAAAAATGAATATGATAATATGCGGCGAGCCTTGCATACATCAGCATGACGGCTGTTGCGGACTTCACGGCGCAGGCGTAATAACCAACACGACAGCCTCGCCTTGCCGTTATTTCTCACCGAAGGAGGTCGGCTCTTATGAAAGAAAGCAGGAATGTCAATCAAGCAAACGGGAATGTTCTGATAAACGCCGCTGACATATCAAGGCACTACACAATGGCTGACGGTACGGTACAGGCACTGAGCAACGTCAGCCTTACGGTAAACGTGGGAGAGTTCATAGCAATTACAGGTCCGAGCGGCTCGGGAAAATCCACGCTGATGAATATCCTCGGTCTGCTCGACACCTGCGACAGCGGAACATATATGTTTTCCGGACTTGACACCAAAACGCTTGCCGATAATGAGCTGAGCCATATAAGAAACGAAAGGATAGGTTTTGTTTTTCAGTCGTTCAATCTTATACCGACGCTGTCGGTGGTTGAAAATGTAGCATTGCCTCTTACTTACAGAGGTATCCCGACAGCAAAACGCCTTGAACGCTCACTTTCTGCGCTTGAAGCTGTAGGGCTTTCGGGAAGGCTGTCGCACAAGCCGTATGAGCTTTCGGGAGGACAGCAGCAACGTGTCGCTATCGCAAGAGCAATCGCCGCAGACCCTGACCTTATCCTTGCGGACGAGCCGTGCGGAAATCTTGACAGCCGCTCCGGAAAGGAAGTAATGGAATTGCTTCTCTCCCGCCACAAATGCGGCAAAACCGTCATTCTTATCACACACAGCCTTTCCGACGCCAAATATGCCGACAGGATACTGACCGTCTGTGACGGAAAACTGTATAAATATTTTTCGCAAAGTGCTTGCAAATCCGAAGCAGATAGTGTATAATATTATCTGTTAATTTAATATGCAAGCACGCCTCCTTAGTTAAATGGATATAATAAACCCCTCCTAAGGGTTAGTTGTGAGTTCGATTCTCGCAGGGGGTGCCAAATAATTAAAAGCCGCTCATCGTTCAATATGATGTGCGGCTTTATTCTTTTACAGTTTGTTGCTTCCCCTATTTGATAAGTTAAATGGCTATAAGAACCTCTCGCCGTTTCCAAAATCACTGATTTTGACGGCTGTGAGAACCTTTTTGCTCCGCTATAAGAACCTCTCGCCGTTTCCAAAATCACTGATTTTGACGGCTGTGAGAACCTTTTTGCTCCGCTATAAGAACCTCTCGCCGTTTCCAAAATCACAGATTTTGACGG
>ENA-UOJL01000638-UOJL01000638.1-human-gut-metagenome-genome-assembly--contig:-P47-NODE-638-length-47925-cov-4.547963_pt1 | contig 47925 bp, 43 predicted proteins | sample MGYA00242347_ERZ723894 | MGnify/ENA metagenome assembly ERZ723894
GCAATTTAGTGCGGTGAATCCTTCATAAAAATTTATCCAGTTGGAACTTTTCATAAAAATTCACATCCAGGGCCAGGAGATTCTATGCCTTCCCAAATTCTGGGGGTTGTGGTATGATGGGGAAAACCAACCGCTTTGGAGGTACGCACTGTGAAACACTATGTGGTGTGGGATTGGAACGGCACGCTTCTAAATGATATGGAAGTCGCTGTGGAAGTTATGAATCAAATGTTGGCGCGCCGGGGCTTGCCGCTTTTGGACGGACTGGAACCCTATCGTGAGATTTTCACGTTCCCAGTGCGTACGTATTACCTGTCAGCGGGGTTGGATCTGGAACGGGAAAAATTTGAAGACCTGGCCGTGGAATGGACTGAGCTCTATGGGGAGCTTTCCCAAACCTGTGGGTTGTTTCCCAACGCGGTGGAAACCTTGGACAAGTTGAAGGAAATGGGTATAGGCCAGTTGATCGTGTCAGCTTCTCCCCAGGAAACGTTGGAACGCCAGGTGGAGGGGCAGGGCGTCCGGGAGAGTTTTCAAGCGTTGCTAGGGCTGTCGGACATTTATGCTGGAAGTAAAGCAGGCCTTGCCCGGCGGTATTTTCAGGAACAGGGGATCGACCCGCAGGATGTGCTGTTTGTGGGAGATACGCTCCACGATTGGGAAGTGGCGGAGGACGCCGGCTGTTCCTGCGTTCTGCTGGCCCAAGGGCACCAAAGCCGCCGGCTTTTGGAGACTGCCGGAGTACCGGTGCTGGACGGGATTTGCCAGGTGCCGCAGCTGTTTCAATAAGAGTGCGTCCACGTCTTTCCCGGAAGGAAAGATCCCGTTGCTCTGTAAAGAAAATGAAAAAACAAGGGCTTGACAACAGGGAAGATGGACAGTATAATGGTTTGTGTTGTACTGGTGTGCTACGACGAAAGAACCCCTGCCTTATGGCGGATGGGAGGGATATAAATGGCTGAGATCCGGCTCAAGGAAAATGAATCCTTGGACAGCGCGCTTCGTCGCTTTAAGAAGCAGTGTGCGAGAGCGGGCGTTATCCAGGAAGTCCGTAAGAGAGAGGCTTATGAAAAGCCCTCTGTCAAGCGTAAGAAAAAGTCAGAAGCAGCTCGCAAGCGCAAGTATAAATAAGGCTGCTCACAAGTACCTTGAAAGCGGGCGGTTCGCCCGCTTTTTTGTTTCAAGAAAATACGCAAGGAGAAGGTTAGATGGGCATCTTTCAGCCGACTGCCGTCCGGGAACGGGTCACGGATATTTCCCCGGAGTTTTTGAACAGCTTGGGAATCAAGGCCCTGTTGCTGGACGTGGACAACACCCTGGCCACCTATTCTTCCCACACCCCTTCAGAGGGGTCGTTGGAATGGGTGCGCGCAATGGGCGACGCCGGTTTTCGGATGATTATCATCTCTAACAATTATAAAAAACGGGTGAAGTCCTTTGGCGTGATGTTTGGTCTGGATACCCTGAGTTTTGCCATAAAGCCCCTGCCGGTGGGATACCTCCGGGCAGCCAGACGGCTGAAGGTAAAGCGCAGCGAGTGCGTCATCATTGGAGACCAGATCTTCACCGACATTGTGGGAGCCAACCTGTGCGGTATGAAATCCGTGCTGCTGACGCCTATGGAGCCGGAAGCGGGCTTTTCCTTTAAAGTGCGCAGGCATTTTGAAAAGGGCCTGCGGGAAAAATTCCGGAACAGAAAGGATGTTTTACGATGAAAAACCCTGTGGAACGTCTGACGGAACGTCTGATCCATGGCGACAGCCAAAAAGCTGCCTTGGTGTTTTCTGCAAAGAACCGCCGCTATTTCACCCAGTTCCCCGCAAGTGACGGGGCGCTGTTTATCACGGCGGAGGAAGCTTATTTGCTCATGGACTTCCGCTATGAGGAAGCAGCTCATTACAAGGCAAAATACTGCACGGTAGTGGGATTTAGCTCTATGACGGAAAAAATGGGCGAACTGATCCAGAAGCATGGCGTCAAGGAGATCTATCTGGAAACAGAGCAGCTCTCTGTGGCCCAGGCCCGGCGTTTTGAGAATGCTTTCCGGAAGTTTGGCGCGGAAGCCGTGCTGGACGATTCTCTGGACAGCGCTATCCGGGACCAGCGGATGATCAAATCCCCCGAAGAGGTCAAGAAGATCGAGGACTCCCAGGAGATCACCGACGCTGCTTTCCAGCACATCCTGCCCTATATCAAGGAAGGCGTCACCGAACGGGATCTGGCCTTGGAGATCGAGTTCTTCATGCGCAAACAGGGCGCTGAGGACGTGGCTTTCAGCCTGATCGTGGCTGCGGGCAAGAACGGTTCCCAGTGCCATGCCGTGCCTTCCGACAACACGGTTCAGAAGGGCGACTTTATCACCATGGATACCGGCGCTTTGCTGGACGGCTATCATTCCGATATGACCCGTACGGTAGCACTGGGCCAGGTTTCCGACGAGCAGAGAGCTGTGTATGACACGGTGCTCAAGGCCCATTTGGCCGTAATCGATCAGGTGAAGCCCGGCATGCTCTGCTGCGATGTGGATAAGATCGCCAGAGACATTATCGAGAAGGATTATCCCGGCACCTTTGGCCATGGTTTGGGCCACGGCGTTGGGTTTGAGATCCATGAGTGGCCCCGCTTTTCCAAGCTGGACCCCACCCCCTGTGCCGAGGGTATGGTCATCACCGACGAGCCCGGCATTTACATTCCCGCCAAATACGGCGTGCGTATTGAGGACATGCTGCTGGTCACGGCCGACGGCTGCCGCAGCCTGACCAAGTCCCCCAAGGAATTGATCTGCCTGTAAGGGATTTTAAGGCGTACCCTGGGGAAATGGCTTGCAATCCTGGGGGGAATACTGTAAAATAGAGTTGAGAAAGAATTTGGAGGTTGTTAATATGGTAACCGCAGGCGATTTCAGAAACGGCGTTACGTTCGAGATGGACGGCGGCGTGTATTCCATCATCGAGTTCCAGCACGTAAAGCCCGGTAAGGGCGCGGCTTTTGTGCGTACCAAGATCCGCAACGTGATCACCGGGGCCGTGACGGAAAAAACCTTTAACCCCAACGATAAGTATCCCACCGCTTACATCGAGCGCAAGGATATGCAGTATCTCTACAACGATGGGGATCTGTACTACTTCATGGATAACGAAACCTACGAGCAGATCCCGATCAACGGCAACGTGCTCAGCGACAACTTCAAGTTTGTCAAAGAGAACATGGACTGCAAGGTGCTTTCCTACAAGGACAACGTGTTCGGCGTGGAGCCCCCCAACTTTGTGGAGCTGGAAGTCACCAAGACCGAGCCCGGTGTGAAGGGTGATACCGCTACCAACACCCTGAAGCCTGCCACCCTGGAGACTGGCGCGGAGATCCGCGTGCCCCTGTTCATCAACGAGGGCGAAATGATCCGGATCGACACCCGTACCGGGGAGTACATGGAGCGCGCGTAAGCGGCCCATTGCCCAAATAAATTGCGGGGCGCTGCCACCGCGAAACGGAAAAGGGAGGAACGCATTATGACGATTTCCGAAAGAGCTTCTTATATTCGTGGCCTGATGGATGGCTTGGAGATGGACCCCAACGCCAAAGAAACCAAGGTCTTTAACGCCATTGTGGAATTGCTGGACGATCTGTGCCTGTCTGTGGATGAGCTGGAGGACAATGTTTCCGAGCTTTCCGGTCAGGTGGACGAGATCGACGAGGACCTGGGCACGCTGGAAGAGGATTTCTACGATCTGGATGATGACGAGTGCGGCTGTGGCTGCCATCATCACGACGACGAGGATGACTTTGACGACGCTGAGTTTGAAGTGACCTGCCCCAGCTGCGGCGACACCATTGAGCTCAACGACGCTATGCTGGAAGAAGGCAGCATTGTCTGCCCCGGCTGCGGCGAGACCCTGGAGTTCGACTTCGACGATGACGAGGAAGAGCCCGAAGAGGACGACAAAGAGTAAGTTCCAGAAAAGATAAAAAGCCTTCCCGTTTGGGAGGGCTTTTTTGTATGAAAAAAGGGTATTGCAGACTTGGCAATACCCTTTTCTTTCGCTTTTTATGAAGTGGTTAATTTTCTTCCCGTGCTTCCTTTACCAGCTCCACGCATTCTTTGGCGCGCTGGGTAATCTTTTTCCAGTTGCCGGATTCAATGTCCTCTGCCGGGCAGAGCCAGCTGCCGCCGCAGGCAATCACATTGGGCTGAGCCAAATATTCTTTTACGTTTTTCGGGCTGATGCCGCCGGTGGGCATAAATTTTACGCCCCGATAAGGACCGTAGAGGGCTTTCAGCATTTTCACGCCTCCCACCACTTCCGCAGGGAAGAGCTTCACTGTGGTAAGGCCCATGTTCATGGCAGACTCAATTTCCGTGGGGGTAGCGCATCCGGGATACACCGGGATTTTATTTTTCAAGCACCATTCTACCACTTCCCGGTTGGTGCCGGGGGAAATGACCGCTTTTGCGCCGCAGTCCACAGAGAGCATAGCCTGCTCCACACTGAGGACCGTACCGGCACAGACAAACATTTCCGGCAGGGCGCGGCTGAGTTTTTCAATGGACTTGGCAGCAGCGGGAGTACGGAATGTGATTTCCGCCGCGTTGATACCGCCTTCCAGCAAAGCGTTGCCCAGGGGCACCGCCTTCATTTCGTCATCCAGCTTGATTACCGGGACAACCCCGGCTGCACGTAAAGCTTGTTCCACATGTTCCATAAAGGGTACCTTCCTTTCACAAAAGTAGTGGTCAATCAGTCCATGTAGCCGCCCTTCATGGGAGAGGCGGCATTTTGTGTAAACAGTCCTAAAGCGCCTGTTTTATATTTGGGTTCCCTGGGCGTCCACGCTGCTTTCCGACGGGCAAGCTCCTGTTGGATCTCCTCCTCCGAGGCCGCTTTCCCATGCAGGCCGCAAATACGCAGTACCCGGGCGGGAATGTCGATTTCGATCAGGTCGCCTTCTTCCACCAGAGCGATGGGGCCGCCCTCGGCAGCTTCCGGGGACACATGGCCAATGGCCGGGCCGCGGCTGGCGCCGGAGAACCGCCCATCGGTGATCAGGGCAATGGAGGCGGCAAGCTCCGGGTCGGAAGAAATGGCTTCCGTGGTGTAAAACATTTCTGGCATGCCGCTGCCCTTGGGGCCTTCATACCGGATCAGTACCCCGTCTCCCGGTTGGATACGGTGGTGCAGAATGGCGTCGATGGCTTCTTCCTCGCAGTCGAAGGGCCGCGCTTTTAAAACGGTTTTGTACATCTCTTTCGGAACGGCGCTGTGTTTGACCACGCTGCCCTGAGGCGCCAGATTTCCCTTGAGCACTGCAATGGTGCCGTTGGTCCCGATGGGGTCTTCAAAAGTGCGGATCACATCGGTGCGTTTGAGGCCAGTTTTCTTTAAGTAGCTGTCGCATTTTTCATAATAGCCGTTGTGCTTCAATTCTTCCAGGTTTTCTCCCAGAGTCTTGCCGGTAACGGTCATCACGTCCAGATGCAGCATGGATTTGATTTCCTCCATGATTCTGGGTACGCCCCCGGCATAATAGAAGTATTCGGCAGGCCATCTGCCAGCAGGACGGATGTCCAGCAAATAATGGGCGCCGCGATGGAGCCTATCAAAGGAATCGGCGTCCAGGTCCACGCCGAATTCCCGGGCGATGGCCGGCAGGTGAAGCAATGTATTGGTGGAACCGGAGATAGCCGCATGGACCATCACTGCGTTTTCAAAACTCTTTTCTGTGACGATCTGCCGGGCGGTGATCCCTTCTCTGGCCATTTGGGCCGCACGGGCTCCCGCTTTCCGGGCAACATCCAGAAGGTCTGGACAGGTGGCGGGCATCAGCGCACTGCCGGGCAGCATTAACCCCAACGCTTCCGCCATGATTTGCATGGTGGAGGCGGTTCCCATGAAGGAACAGGCACCGCAGGAAGGACAGGCGTGGTGTTTGTAGAAGGTGAACTGCTCCTCGGTGATCTCTCCCCGTTGGAACATAGCGCTGTATGTGCCGATCTGTTCCAGAGTGAGCAGGTCGGGACCGGCTTCCATCACACCGCCGGTGACCACGATGGAAGGAATGTTGATCCGCCCGATGGCCATCAGCTGAGCCGGAACGGATTTATCACAACTGGATATGAACACGCCTGCGTCAAAAGTGGTGGCGTTGGCGTGGATCTCGATCAGATTGGCAATGGTATCCCGGGATACTAAGGAGTAATTTCCTCCATCGTGGCCCTGGGACATACCGTCACACATATCGGTGGCAAAATACAAAGCGGATTTGGCTCCGTTTTCATCGGCTGCCTTGGCTGCTTCTTGGGCAAACTGATAGAGATGGGCGCTGCCGGGATGGCTTTGGCCGTAGGTGCTTTCAATCAGTACCTGGGGCTTTTCCAAATCTTCGGCGGTCCAGCCCATGCCCATGCGCAAGGGGTCCATTTCGGGGGCCAGTTTCCGTGTTTCCTGGCTTTTTAGCATGGTTGTTTCTCCTCCCAAAGCCCTTATAGGGGCTTTCTTAACCTTCATTATACAATATCTGGTGGAAGATATGCAATGGCTGGCACAAATTAAATTTCTCCTTTTCCGTAAATTGACAATTCTTTCTTGCCTCGGTATACTTTAATAGTATTGGATTCTTTTGTGTGGAGATTGTGGAAAAGGAAGAACAAGGAGTGGATGATTTGAGTGTAGTTGAAATACAGGGGCTGCGTTTCGGAGAGGGACTGCCCAAAGTGTGTGTCCCTTTGACAGGCCAGGGGATTCCGGCGCTGCTCAGCGAGTTGCAGCAGGTTTCCGCCTTGCCCGCGGACCTTTATGAGTGGCGGATCGATTGCTTTTTCGGTGACCCTCTTCCCAACCTTTCCTCGGTGACTTCCGGCGTGAAAGGAAAGCCGGTGCTATGTACTTTGCGCACCAAAAGCGAGGGGGGACAGGCACAGGTTTCACCGGAGGAATATGAGTCTTGTTTGACTGCTTTGCTGGAAGCGGGCGGTTTTGCCATGGTGGATGTGGAACTTACCTGGGGGGAAGAGCGGGTCTCCCGGTTGGTGAAACTGGCCAAGAGCAAAAATATCGGAGTAGTTCTTTCCAAACACGATTTTGAAAAGACCCCTCCAAAGGAAGAAATGGTGAAGACTCTTGTCCGGATGAAGGAATTGGGAGCGGATTTGCCCAAATGCGCAGTGATGCCCCAAACACCTGGGGACGTGCTGAAGCTGCTGGAGGCCACCTGGGAAGCGTACCAGAACGTGGGACCGGTTATCACCATGGCCATGGGGGAATTGGGGAAAATTTCCCGTGTTTCCGGAGGTGTGTTCGGTTCCTGCCTGACTTTTGGAGCCGGGCAAAACGCTTCCGCTCCCGGGCAGATCGATGTGGAAAACTTGCGGGCCATTTTGGAAGATGTACAGCCTTACAATAGAACGGCGGATGTTTACGACGGCCAGGTTTCCGGCGACACAGGAGTACGATCCTGAACTTAGGGGAGTATCGCCAGGAAACGGAAAGGATCTTGTCCCATGAAAAACGATATTGATTCCATTTTGGATTCCATGTTCCGAGGTGGAAGGCTTCATTTTAAAAGTTCCGTACCGGAGGAAGAAAAGAAGGATCGGGAGCAGGTGCCGGTGCTTTCCCAGGCGGACGATCATGCCCGGCAGGCGCAGCAGACGTTGGACGCGGTGGAAAGTGCTGGGGACAGCTTGTCCGCATCTTTGCAGCAGAGCATTGACCGTCTGACCCAGGAGGCCAAGGCGGATATGGCGGATTTGGAACGTCATCTTCGGCAGGACGGTGTGGACACCCAGGCGCGTGTTCACAATCCGGGAACACCGGTGGATTTGGAAATGGCGTTTCAAGTGGCGCGTCAGGAGGCGGGCGCTTTGGTGCTGGGCCAGGAAGAATTCCTGGACGACCTGCTGATTGCCTTTAAGCGTCCGTTTGTGGCAGGTAGCAGCCAGGATGCGCCCTTGTGCAAAACGGTGATCTCCGGCCCCCATGGAACGGGACGCCATAGCGCGTTGCGCTGTGTGACGGCTTCCTTGGGCAGGCAAGGTGTGCTAAAAAGCCCCAAAATGGCTTTGCTGGATCTTTCCAGGTATGGGGCAGCAGGTTCGGAAAAACTCTTTGTCCAGGACTTTTACGCTGCTGTGAAAAGCGGCGCTGCGGCGCTTGTATTGGAGAATTGGGAAAAATGCCACACGGCAGTACTCTCTATGGTAGCCTCTTTGTTCCGGGAAGGGGTCATCCCTCTGCGCAACCGCTATGCTGAACAAAAAGGCATGTTGGTGGAGATCGGTACGGCGCTGGTGCCGGGTGCCGTATCCAGCTTGTCGGCGGGAGGCAAGTATTTATTCTTGCTTACGGACCAGCCCGCCGCAAAGTTGGCGGATGCCTTTGGCGCGCCGTTCTTGGCGGCATTGGATGACCAGTGCCAAACAAAACCGTTTACCCAGGAAGCTTTAAAAGAGATTGCCCGAAGGGAATTGGAAGACCTAGTGGAACGGTGTAAAAAGCAGCTGCAAATCAGCCTTTCTTTCCAAGAGGACGCTGTGTCTGCTTTGGCGGATAGTTTTACCCCGGAACAGGGCGCCTACGCGCTCAAGGCGGGGGCGGACAGGCTGTATAAAGCGCTGAGCGAAGAAAAGCTTCACAAAAGCCTTGGTCCGGTGGAAGGAAATGTGGTGGTGGAAGAAGGCGTTCTGCTGGCGGAGTATTCCCAGGCCGGCATTGTGGCGAGGGTAGGTGTAAAGGATTCCACTTCCGCCCGGGATGGGGCCATAGCCGCTGTAAAAGAGGAGCTTTCTCAGATCGTGGGATTGCAGCCTGTAAAGGATTATATCTTGTCACTAGAGGACAATTTCAAGATTCAGCAGCTGCGGCGGGAACGTGGCTTGAAAGCAGATTCCCCTTCCATGCACATGATTTTTACCGGCAATCCTGGTACGGGCAAAACCACGGTGGCCCGCATCGTGTCCCGTTACCTGAAAGCCATTGGAGTGCTGGCTGGGGGCCAACTGGTGGAAGTTACCAGAGCGGACCTGGTGGGGCAGTATGTGGGACACACGGCGCCCTTGACCCAAAAGGCTATACAATCGGCACTGGGCGGCGTGTTGTTTATCGATGAAGCGTATTCTTTGTACCGGGGAAAAGACGACAGTTTCGGCCTGGAGGCCATTGACACATTGGTAAAGGGCATGGAAGACCACCGGAATGATTTGATCGTGATCCTGGCCGGATATTCCCGGGAGATGGAGGAATTTCTCACGGCCAATTCCGGACTTCGTTCCCGCTTCCCCAATATTATCGAGTTCCCGGATTACACCGCGCAAGAGTTGCTGGCCATTACCCAGAGCATTGTCCGCTCCAAGGGGTATCGGATGGACCCTGCTTGCGAAGGTCCGCTGCTGGCGTATTATGAAGAACAGCAGAAACTGGGTGACCCTCGTACCAATGGCAACGGGCGAATGGCTCGGAACAAGGTGGAAGAGGCAGTGATCGCCTGTTCCCGACGGAATGTGCGGGCACCGGAGGAGCAACGGGATTTGGAACTGCTGCTGCCGGAAGATTTTGCATAAAACCGAAGAAAGCATAAAAAAGAGCCTGTATGTGGTAAAACACATACAGGCTCAATTTATTTGGATCAGTCTTTTTCCAGGACTTTTACGATCTCGCCGATAAACATGCGGTGCAGATCGTTTTGAGGGTAGCAATCCTCAAAGACTTTCCGGTCCAAGAAGCAGCTTTCTTCCATATCTTGGCGGTAGAGTTTCCGGCAAATGAACACCAGACGGGCCTGCTCGTAGTAGGGAGCGGCTTCGTCAAATTTGGGGGTCAGGCCGGTTGCCTGGTCTTTGTCAATGTCACGGCCGGACTTGGTCCCGCACAGCGACAGCGCGTTCCGGTATTCCGGGCCAAAGAAGCACAGGGAATAGTAGTCGTTTCCTTCCACAAACTCCAGGGTATACCGCTGGGGCCGGACGTAAATGGTGGAAACGTATTTTCCCCAAAGCTCGCCCACGCCGCCCCAACTGGCGGTCATGGTGTTGTGCTTGCTTTCATCGCCGGCGGTGATGAGCATCCAGTCCTTATTGATCAAGGTAAAGGGGTTGTCCTTTAACTCTTCCACAGAAATTTCCCGAAATGCCATGTGAATCATCCTTTCCAAACAGCGTCGTTGAAGTGTATGAACTTATCCTAGCGTATATCCCTCTTTTTTGCAAGTCCGGTTGATGGTGAGGGAAGCGCCCAGTGCCATAATTTTGTAAAAAGGTCACTCCACCTGATGCTCTTCCGTCCACTGGAAGGTGGCCTGGCATACGTCTTTCACGCAGCCTTCGTCCAGGGGAGAACGGAATTCCACGGAATGAGCCAGGTCTACAAAGGTTTTGGTACCGCCCTGACGTACAAAAGCCATATATTTTTTCCAAGCCGCATCCCGGTCCTTCAGGGACAGGGCGTAAAATTGCAGAGACATGACATGCGCCATGCAATAGTCGATATAGTAGAAGGGGTACAGGTAAATGTGGAGCTGGCGCTGCCAACCGGCGCCCCGGCTGTAGAAGGGCAGATTGTCAAAGTCGATATAGGGCCGGTAGAGCTGCTCCAGTTTCAGCCAAGTCTGGTTCCGCTCTTCGGGAGTCATTTCCGGATGACGGTAAACTTCCTCCTGGAAATGGTCCACAAGGCAGCCGTAGGGAATGAACAACAGAGCGTCTTCCGCATGGGAAAGCTCGTATTTCTCCGTCATATCGCCAAAGAAAAGGTGGTGCCAGGGAGCGGTGAGGAATTCCATGCTCATGGAATGGGTCTCGGCGCCTTCCATGGTGGGGCAGCGCAGCGCATGGACGTCCACTGTTTGGATGGAAATGAAATCGGCAAAACCATGGCCTGCTTCATGGGTGAGCACGTCCACGTCTCCGGAAGTCCCGTTAAAGTTGGAGAAAATAAAGGGGCAGCTGTAATCGGGGAGACTGGTGCAATAACCGCCGGGGGCTTTGCCGTCCTTGGCCAGCACGTCGAACAGGCCGTTGTCAAACATCAGGTGAATGAAATCTTTCGTTTCCGGGGAGAGTTCCTCGTACATGGTCTGGCCGGCTGCCAAGATCTCTTCCGGTGTGCCCTGGGGCGTGGCGGAGCCGTCTTTGAAGTTCAGCCCATTGTCGTGGAATTTAAAGTCGGGGATTCCCAAACGCTTGGCGCGACGTTCTTTGATTTTTACAGTGAGGCGCACCAGGTCACGGACCACCTGCTGGCGGAAGGAAGCTACATCCGCGGGGGTGTAGCAGTTGCGCTGCCGGCGGATAGCGCCCAGCTCTACAAAACTGTCAAATCCCAGCTTCTTGGCCTGCTCCGTACGGTTTTTTACCAGTTTGTCAAAGATCTGGTCGAATTCTTCCCGGTGCTGGTCGAAGAAGGAACCTTCGGCTTCCAGAGCCGCCCGGCGGGTCGCACGGTCCGTGCTTTCTTTGTAGGGCCCAAGCTGTGCTACTGTTACGGTTTTTCCCATGAAGGGGATGCGGGCACTGGCATAAAGCTTTTGATACTCGCTTGCCAGCTTGTTCTCTTCCTGCATCAGCGGCACGATCTCCGGGGAAAAGCCTTTCATTTCCAGCTCCATGTTTTGGAACAGCAGGATTCCCAACAGGTCTTCCAACTCTTTTCGGTAGGGGGAATCCATCAACACCTTCTGGAAGTTTTTGACTTTTTCTTCCATCAAGGGCATCTGCTGGTCATTATAATCGTTTTCCTCTTCATAGAAGGAATCGTTGGTGTTTACGGTGTGGCGAATATAGCACAAGGTAGTTTGGGTATTCAGGTGAGAAAGCAGTGTTTCAAACTCCTTGTAGAGGTCGGCCTGCTCCTGGGCAGAAGAAGCTTGGCCAAGGCGCTGGGTAAGCTTGTCCAGCTCTTGGGAGATTGCCGGGTAATCCGGACGGGTGTAGGGCATTTCTGAAAATTTCATAAACGTTCTCCTTCCTTCGCCGGCTAAAATGCCTGCGGATATGATTGCAAATGACTTGGCTCTTTTTTAAGAAAGGGCCTGGGACGCCGGGGAAGGGTCATCCTGTTTTAAATAAGCAGGCTGATCCTGAGAAACCGGGGAACTTCCCCGCAGGAAATCCATGCCGTGCAGCATGATGTTTTGCGCCATCTGGGCCATTTCTTCCACAGAGGTGGTCATGCCCTCTTCCAACCATTTTTGCAGCAGTCCAATGTGGCCGCTGCTGGCGAACACGTAAAAGTATTCCAGCTGCTTGGGAGATGCGCCCCAAAGATGATTGGAATAAGCCGCCAAACAGCTTTCCCAACCCAGGGACAAAAGTCTTACGGCAAAAGCTTTATCGCCGTGTTCTCCCAATGTGACGGTACAAATATCCACGTTGTCTTTCAGACACTGGTAGATCCCGGTCATAATGCGCAGCAGGGAAGGTTCTTCCATTTCTGCTCCCAGCAAAGGGGCCAACGCCCGCTGAAAATCTGTCACCATGTCTTCTTCCAGTTTGGACAGCAGATCGTAAATATCCGTATAGTGGGCGTAAAAGGTGCTGCGGTTGACGCCGGCTTTTTGACAAAGCTCTTTTACGGTGATGCGCTGAATGGGTTTTTGTTGGAGCAGTTCCGTAAAAGCTTTGCGAAGCAGAGAGTGGGTCAGCCTGGTGCGTTGATCGTTTCCCGTGTCTTTCAAGGCGGCAGTCCTCTTTTCCGGCCGGAATAGTCCAGCCTTACTGTCCATCCATTATAATATAAGAAAGGGAAAAGTGCAACGAGGCAATCCTGGGTTCAGTGTGCCCAAAAGCAACTGGGTTTTACGCAAAAAGAAAGAGGCCGCCATGGGAGGGGGCGGTCTCTTAAAGAGGAAGTAAGGAGATAAAATGAGGATGTAATGAAAAAGATTTTGTCCTGGTGGCCTTTTCTTGACCACGATTTAAGCATACTGGGTTAATGTGAACGTTTTCTGAAGATTTTGGGAAAATTCCCTAAATATCCGGTAACAAGCTTTTTTTCGCAGCGCTTGAGCTGCCCCTTAGGGGATGTGTTTTTCGTCTTGACAGCCCTGTGGAAACATGGTACACTATCAAGCGAACTAGGGGAGTAGTCGGCATGAATCCCATGTAGCTAAGTCAACATCTTGAGCGATTTCGCTCTGGTTTAGCTTGAAACGACAAGACCTGTGCTTTTTAAAGGCACAGGTCTTTTTTATTACCCCTGGAATCAGGAAGAATCGTTGCAAAAAGGAAGGATGAAGTAAACAATGGAATTTTTGTGGGAAGGCCTGCTATCCATCACCTGGCAGCAGGCGGTCATGTATGTGGTGGGCGCTGTGCTCATCTGGCTGGCCATCAAAAAGGACTATGAGCCCTCTCTGCTGCTGCCCATGGGCTTTGGCGCCATCTTGGTGAACCTGCCCACTTCTGGCGTGCTCAACCAAGTGATGGAGGGCGTGGGGGAGACCCACGGCATTATCCAGTGGCTGTTTGAAACCGGTATCGAAGCTTCTGAGGCGTTCCCGCTGCTGTTGTTTATCGGCATCGGCGCCATGATCGATTTCGGGCCCCTGCTTTCCAACCCCAAGATGTTCTTGTTCGGCGCTGCTGCCCAGTTCGGTATTTTCCTCACCATCGCTTTGGCGGCTTTGCTGGGCTTTGATATTAAAGATGCTGCTTCCATCGGCATCATCGGTGCCGCTGACGGTCCCACCTCGATTTTGGTGAGCCAGGTGCTCAAGTCCAACTATATTGGGCCTATCGCTGTGGCTGCTTATTCCTATATGGCTTTGGTGCCCATTATCCAGCCTTTGGCCATCAAGGCTGTGACCACCAAGAAAGAGCGTGCCATCAAAATGGAATACCGTCCCAACGCGGTGACCAAGACCACCCGCATTCTGTTCCCCATCATGGTCACATTTGTTGCTGGTCTGGTGGCTCCCGCTTCCGTTTCTCTGGTGGGCTTCCTCATGTTCGGCAACCTGATCCGCGAGTGCGGCGTTCTGAACCGTCTCTCTGAAACCGCTCAGAATGACCTGGCCAATCTGATCACTCTGCTGCTGGGCATCACCATTTCCTTCTCCATGCGTGCCGATCAGTTCGTCACCGTGCAGACCATCATGATCATGGCTTTGGGCCTGTTCGCCTTCATTTTCGACACCGTGGCTGGCGTGATCTTTGCCAAGATCCTGAACATCTTCAGCCGCACCAAGATCAACCCCATGGTTGGTGCTGCTGGTATCTCTGCATTCCCCATGTCCGCCCGTGTGGTGGAAAAAATGGGCATTGCCGCCAACAACCAGAACCATCTGCTGATGCATGCTGTTGGCGCCAACGTTTCCGGCCAGATCGCTTCCGCTGTGGCCGGCGGCATTGTGCTTGGGTTCTTCATGTAAGGCACACTGGCTTTGTGTCCTTCAGAAAGAATCTGAAATGCAGAAACCATCTCCTGCCGCAAGGGTGGGAGATGACAATGAATCTGAATCGTATCTGTTAAAATAACGGCGGGATGCCGCACAGGAAGGAGAAACAACATGAGTCCTGAAGTGATGCAAACCTTCTGGGAGGCCCTGGGGATCATGGGCAAAGGGATGCTGGGTATTTTTGTGGTCATCGTCATCATCGCGCTGCTGGTGTATTTGCTGACCAAAGTCAGTTCCCGGAAAGATTCTTAACATCCTATCATTGATTGAAAAAGGCGGGTCTGCGTACCCGCCTTTTTGATTTGTGGGGAGAGGGCTGTTTTTAAAAGGGACTTTCCAAGAAAACCACTTTTCAACCGGCTGCTTCCCTGGTATAATGAAATATATTTTGATTATGAAAGCAAGGGGGAACCACCAATGACCATTTTGCCGGAAAGTTATCAGCCTGTACTGGGTCTTTATGAAACACAGAAAGCCATCGGGCTGATCAAAAATATTTTTCAGGTGAAGCTTTGCGCCGCGCTCCATTTGAAGCGGGTCACTGCGCCCCTGTTTGTGGACCCTGCCACGGGCCTCAACGATGATCTGAACGGTGTGGAGAGGCCTGTCAGCTTTGATATCCCCGCTGTGGGGAGGGAGGGCCAAGTGGTCCATTCTCTGGCAAAGTGGAAACGTCTGGCGCTGCACGATTACAATTTCTATGTGGGCAACGGATTGGTGGCGGACATGAACGCCATTCGCCGTGATGAAGAGTTGGATAATCTGCACTCCATTTACGTGGATCAGTGGGATTGGGAAAAGGTCATTGACGAGAGCACCCGAAACGAGGCATATTTGAAAGAAACAGTCCGGCGGATCGTCAGCGCCATTTGCGGCACGTTGGATGAACTGAAATGGCAGTTTTCAAAATTGAACACGGAGCTTTGCCGGGACGTGACCTTCATTACTGCCCAGGAATTGGAGGACCGCTGGCCGGAGCTTTCCCCGAAGGAGCGGGAAAATGCCATTGTCAAGGAATATAAGACGGTGTTTATCCAGCAGATCGGCGGCAAGCTGAAAAGCGGGAAGCCCCATGACGGTCGGGCACCTGACTACGACGATTGGACCTTGAATGGAGATCTGCTTTTCTGGCATGAGCCTTTGGGCGTGGCCTTGGAGATCAGCAGCATGGGAATCCGGGTCAGCCCCGAAAGTTTGGACCGGCAGCTTACGGAAGCGGGGTGCGATTCCCGCCGGGAACTGCCTTTCCACAAGATGCTTTTAAATGGCGAGCTCCCCTTGACCATTGGCGGAGGTATCGGTCAGAGCCGGTTGTGCATGTTGCTTTTGGGAAAAGCCCATATCGGGGAAGTGCAGGCTTCCTTGTGGGATGAGGAGACAAAACGCCTTTGCAAAGAGGCAGGCATCGTCCTGCTGTAATGGGGTGACTGGATGAAAGTTTTTCTTAAAACCTACTGGGTGGAACTTCTCTTTTTCGTTGTGGGATTGGTTGGGACGCTGATCGCTTATCCTTTCCTGCCGGAGAGCATCCCAGTGCAGTGGCACAACGGTCAGGTGTCCAACACCGGCCCCAAGTGGATCTTGCTGGTTCTTGTCCTTGTGCAGTTTGCGGCGTCCTATGTAGTGCACTATTCTTTAAAGCGCTATTTTGAAAAGTTTCCCGCTTTGGCCCCTGCTCTTTCCGGACTGGACCGGCTGATCTCCATTTTCATTTCCGTGATCTTGCTGTCCTGCCTGGTTTGCTCCATGTTGGAGGCTTGGGGCGTAGGTGTGCGGGTCGAGGTGATCCTGTTGGCGGAGCTTTTGCTGGTGCCCATTGTGTTCATTGGATTTGTGGCGGCAAAGCTCTTTAAAAACATGGGACAGATGAAATGACAAGCTCTATGGCAAAAAAGAAGCTCCCCATCCGGGGAGCTTCTTTCAGTTTTCCAGATAATAGATCAGTTCTTCCATCCGTTCCAAACAGACCTGCCGGCCTTGAGCATACAGAGCCCGAAGTTTCTTCACGTCTTTTTCCGTGCGGGATACAGTGACAGGCTCCGGCGGGCGGAGCACAAACACTTTCCCTTCGGATTCTAACCGGTCCAGCTCGTCCAGTTCTCGGGAATACCGCCTGGGGGTGATCAGCAGAGAACGGACCAACCGGGGATATTCCTTGTAATATTTGGCGTAAAGCTGAGCCAGCGCACGAGGCGTCTGAGGTTTGCGGTAGCCATGTTCCCGGGTGGTGATGACGATGACCTTTGGATACCCTTCCTCTAAGGGACGAGCATAGGGGATGGACACGGAAACGCCCCCATCTACGCAGGGAATCCCCTCCACGTTGACAATGGGTGCCAGCAAAGGCATGCTGGCGCTGGCGCGGATCGCTCCGTAGATATCCTCACAGGAGCTTTTTTCCGCATAGACAGGTTTTCCCGTGCGGCAATCGGTAGCAACAGCTGTAAACTCCATAGGTGAGTGCGCGAAAGCCTCACGGTCCAGGGGAATGAGTTTGTCGGATATTTCACCGAAAAGGAAATCAAAGTTGAAAATGCTTTTCCGGAAAATCAAGTTTCCCAGTCCCAGATACCGTTTGTCATTTACGTAGTCTAAATTTACCTGAGCGGTACGGCCAATCTGCCGGGAAACATAGTTGACTCCCGTCAATGCTCCCGCAGACACGCCGAACACTCCGTCAGCCCAAAGCTGATGTTCCATCATTACATCCACTACTCCGGCGGAAAACATACACCGCAGAGAGCCGCCTTCCAGAGCTAATGCCCATTTTTCCATGGTATCATCTTCTCCCCCTTTTTAACATATTGTACACCAAATCCCCAGCGGATTCAACGTCTATGCTTGATTTCCTTTCTGCCTCCAGGTATAATAGGCCCTGGTAAAACATTGCAAGGAGAATTGCCATGAGGATTCGAAAAAAAGCCTGGGCCCGGCCGGAACTTGCCGCCTGCCCGTATTATATCTCTCAGCCGGAAACGCAAAAGGGCCATTGGGGGGAGATCTTTGGAAAAGAGCGTCCCCTGCATTTGGATTTGGGCTGTGGAAAGTGTGTGTTCCTGGCCCAAGCGGCACATACCCATCGGGACGTGAATTTCCTGGGAATTGACATCAGCTTGGATATTTTAGGAGTGGCCCGGAGAAATATCGCGGAGGCATATGGGGAAGAGCAGCCAGACAATGTGGCCTTGTGCGCTTACAATATAGAAAGGCTGGCGCAGCTCTTTTCGCCGGAAGAAAAGGCAGAGCGGATCTACATCAATTTCTGCAATCCTTGGCCGACAGCCCGGCACCACAAGCGGAGGCTGACCCATACCCGTCAACTTATGGCCTATAAGGCATTGCTGGCGCCTGGCGGGGAGATCTGGTTCAAAACGGACAATGACGACTTGTATCTGGCTACCCGTCGGTATTTCACCGAGGCTGGGTTTGAGATCTTCTTTGATACCAAGGATTTGCATGGGGAAAATGATCCGGAGAACATCTTGACCGAGCACGAGGTCCGGTTTACGGCGGAGGGCATCCCCACCAAGGCACTGCGTGCCAGGTTGCCCCAAAAATCCTCGGCGGAATAAACAGGAAGGCAAAAAGTTGCGTAAACCGGGGAACGCAAACATGTTTCCTTCGGAAGAAATGAAAGCGGCAAGGCTGTTTTTTAGCAGTGTTGCCGCTTTTTTGCGCCTGAAAGTGGCCTGCTTCAGCAGCAAATTTTGATAAAACCGCTGAAAAAATGGAAATCGCCGCTTGACAACTTTAGGGAAATGCGCTATTCTCAAGGAAAGAAAAAGTTTAACGTTTGCGTTATTTTCCACAGAGTACAATTTTTGGTGGAAAGCGCTTGCCAGGCAAAAAAGTTGCCTATAAGGGAAGGCAAGGGGATTTTTGCCTGAGAGGGCGGGGTTATTTTTGTTCAGGGATGGACCCCCGAGAAGGAGGAGCTTTTGTTTTTATGAGGAGTAAGACGATTCGCGCGGATAAGCGCTATTTGCTGCTGCCCGTTGGGGATTCGGGTGGTTGGTTCGCGCCGGTGGAGCAAACACAGCATTTGGGAATCTACCGGGAAGGGGAGTTGCTGGAAGAGTACGAGGTGATCTTGGACCGTTCTCCCCGAGCGTGGAGCTGCCTGTATTTGGACCGGTATCAAGGGCAGGAGTTGGAGCTGCGTTTGGAAGGTGGGGATGAATCCTGCATGGAGCTGTTGGAGCTTTCCGACACCTTGAAGGATGAGGATACGCTGTATCAGGAGCCCACTCGGCCCTTTGCCCACATTACGCCCATGCACGGATTTATGAATGACCCGAACGGCTTGGTCTTTTATAAAGGAACATATCACTTTTTTGCCCAGTTGAACCCCTATGGATTTGGAGTGGCAAATACTCATTGGATGCACGCGGTCAGCAAGGACCTGGTCCACTGGGAGGAAAAGCCCTACGCTTTGCTGCCCGATCAGTCCGGCCGGATGTATTCCGGCGGCGGGATCGTGGACTGGGAAAACTGTTCTGGACTGGGTAACGGGGAAGAACCTCTCATCTTGCTGTTTTATACGCCGGCAGGCAGCAAGAGCCGGTGGAGCCGCGGTCGCTATTTTGAAATAGGTGTGGCCTACAGCTTGGATGGGGGAGAGACGTTTGAAAAATACGCCGGAAATCCGGTGGTGCCCCATATCACCTTTATGAACCGGGACCCCAAAGTGGTGTGGGAGCCGGAAGGGAAAAACTGGGTGATGGCCATTTTCCTGGAAAATGACCGGTATATGCTGTTGTACTCCAAGGATTTGCTTCACTGGGAGGATCGCCAAGTGATTTCCATCCACGGGGCAGCAGAGTGTCCGGACCTGTTTTGTTTGCCTTTGGACGAGGACCCCAACCAGCGGAAATGGGTGCTGTGGGGCTCCACAGATAACTATATAGTAGGACGGTTTGAAGGCCGCCGTTTTGTGCCGGAAACCGATGCTATTTCCGGGCCGATTCACACCGTTTATTCTGCTTACAGCGAGTTTGCCCGTTCCCCCGGAGGATACGCAGCGCAGACTTTCACCGGGCTTCCTCAGGATCGGGTGATCCAGTTTTCCTGGATACGGACCAGGCTGGGGCAGGGGCCCTTTTCAAGTTGTATGAGTGTGCCCAATGAACTGCGTCTTGTGACTACGGAACAGGGTCCGCGGATTTCCGTGTGGCCGGCTGAGGAGGTAAAACTTTTGCGGGAAAACAGCTTTTCCTTTGTGAACCGTGGCTTGGAGGAGATCGAACGGATTCCTGCTGCCTACATGGGCGAAGCCATGGACATGACCTTCCGTTTTGGCATCAAGCCGGGAAAATTGATCGCCGTATCCGTGCGCGGGGTGTTGATCGTGTACGATCCGGACAGTAGACGGCTGCTTCTGCCCACAGGCGCGTATGACCTGGGGCTGAAAAAAGAGGACGACGTGTTGGAACTCCGTGTGATCACCGACCGGTGTTCCATGGAACTTTATGCCAATGGAGGATTGTTCAACACCTCCATTGCCACGGTGCTGGACCCGGCCATGGTGCGGGTTTTCCCGGTTTACCTGGACGCGGGGATCGCTGTGGATTTTGAGATCCACAAGCTGAAAAGTATGTGGGACAAGTCTTCCACGGACCAAACCTTATAAGAAGGTGCGGAGAATCCGATGAAGAATAGATTGAATAGGAGTTGAATTGAAATGACCAATCAAGACCAATTTCCGTCCGCGGCGTGGAACCCTGCTTTTTGGGACACGCCGGTAGGCTTTGAGCCTCAGCTTCCCATGGGCCGTCAGGCGGGCACCAGCCCCTTCGCCAACAGCGATGAACTGGTTCCTCCGGGCATTGTGCTGCTGGAGGGTGGCAAGATCCGACTGAACTTCCTGGCTCCCACCGCAACCAAGGTGGACGCTTTGCTCCGGTATCGTGAGACGGTACATCTGGAGAAGCAGGAGGATGGTGTGTGGACTGCTGTTGTGGACGGCGGAGACGGCGGCTTTTGCCCCATTATGTTCCAGGTGGACGGGGTTGAGGTGCTGAATCCTCTGGCTCCCATCGGCTATGGTTCTTCCCATCCCATCAACTATGTGGACATTCCCCAGGAGGGTGTGGATTTCTATCTGTGCAAAGACGTGCCACACGGCTCTGTTGCCCAGGAATTTTACTATTCCAAGGCTACCGGTACCATGAAATCCTGCTTGGTTTATACTCCCGCGGGCTATATGGAGCATCCGGAGAAACAGTATCCGGTGCTGTATTTGCAGCATGGTCACGGAGAAAACGAGAAGTGCTGGATCCATCAGGGACGGGCTAATTTCATCATGGACAACCTGATCGCGGAAGGCAAAGCGGAGCCCTGCATCGTGGTGATGAACAACGGCATGGTTCAGAAAGAACAGGATGGCATGCGGGTGTTGGAAACCACCATGCTGGAGCGGATGCTGCTGGAAGACTGCATCCCCTTTATTGAGTCCCATTACCGTGTGCGCACGGACAAATGGAGCCGGGCCATGGCAGGTCTTTCCATGGGTTCCATGCAGACCAGCCAGATCACTCTGGGAAATCCTGACAAGTTTGCCTATGCCGGTGTGTTCAGCGGTTTTGTAGGCTCTTTCAAGATCGGTCAGACCATACCGGATACCACCTATTTGAAGGAATTGGACGACAAAGAAAAGTTCGAGAAGGATTTCAAAGTGTTCTTCCGCGCTTGCGGCGAGACAGACTTCCTGGCTTTGGAGCGCTTTGAGGCAGACCGAAAGATGTTCCAGGAAAAAGGACTTTCTCCCCAGGAGAGCGCTGTGCATGTGGAGAAAATGTATCATGGGGAACATGAGTGGAACGTTTGGCGCATGTGCTTGCGTGATTTTGCCCAGTACCTGTTTCATTAAAAATAGGGAAGATTGAGGAAGCGACGCGCCCGGGGAGCTGAAAAATGCCCTCTGGGCGTGCTTCTCTTTCAAACAATGGGGAAATGCGCACATGCTGCATAGTTTGGCAAAAGCCGGCTGTCGGACGGACAAATGGCTTTTTAGAATTCCAGGAGGGAAACGTCTATGGCAACGCTGAAGGATATTGCGGAACGGGTGGGAGTTTCGATCACTACCGTGTCGCGGGTCTTAAATGGGAAAGGTTCCATCAGCCAGGAAACAAAGGACAAAGTGTTCCAGGTGATGAAAGAACTCAATTATTATCCCAATGAAATGGCCCGTTCACTGGTGAATAAAAACAGCCACTTAGTTGGACTGATCGTTCCCTATATTGACCACGCGTTTTTCAGTACGCTTACCGCCGCTATTGAGGAAGCGTGTTACAAAGAAGGGTATAAATTGTTCCTTTGCACCTCGGGTGGCCATCGAGACCGGGAGCGGGAACAGCTTGCGGCCCTGCGCTCCAATAATGTGGCGGGCGTATTGGTGTGCAGCCGGGATGTGGGTACCGCGTTAAGTTCCTGGGATATTCCCCAGGTGAGCATTGAGCGCACGGTGGACGGAACGCCTTCCGTGGCGTGTGACAACTATCAGGGAGGGGTGTTGGCCGCCCGGGAACTTCTGGCCAGCGGCTGTAGGGCACCTCTTCTTTTCGGCAACCGGATCGTGTCCATGTATTTGCCTGCGTACCTGCGGTATCAGGGCTTTTTTGAAACGCTTCGAAAAGCAGGGGTAACGTGCGGCGAGTATTATATTGATGCGGAAGATTTGTTTGGCCGGGATCTGGAAAACGATCTGCGCCGGGCAAAGGAACGTTTCCCGGAGACAGACGGGATCTTTGCCACCAGCGATGTGCTGGCAGCCCGCATCCAAAGCGCGCTGCGGAATTTGACTCCCGGTGTGGACAGCATCCCGCTGGTGGGGTTCGATGGAGTGGACATTTCCGAGTATTGCAGAATCAGCACAGTGGCACAGCCCATCCGTGAAATGGGGGAGCTGGCAGTGAAGATCCTCATTGACAGGATCAATGGGAAAGATGTGCCGGTTAGCTCCATTCTTCCGGTTTCTTTTATACGCAGAAGCAGTTCCGGATCGCGTCGGGTACACTTGTGACAAAAGTCGACTGCCTTACTGTGCCCATAAAATGGCTTTTTCAGCGCTTTTCGACAGAAAACGCAATCGTTTGCTCAACTTGGATTCTCGAAAACGCCGAAAAGGCGACGTTTTTTGACATAGATTCCTATTTTGTTAGGGAAGATTGCACAAGCGGTTCATAATTTTTTCATTTTTTTTTGTTGACATTTCGCCGTGAATAGTGTATTCTTATTCTCGTAAAAGTTAACGTTTGCTTGTGCAGACGTTACAAATTTATGAAAGGATGGTAAACATATGAAAAAGTTCCTTGCGATCCTGCTGGCACTGTCTTTGTCCCTGACCTGCTTCGCTGCCTGCGGATCCAACACGGGAAATTCTTCTACTGCGGGCGATGCCTCTACCGCGGGCGGAGAATCTTCCACTGCTTCTACTGATGATGCTTCTACTAACAACGGTGACCTTCCTACCATCTCCTTGATGGTTGTTTGCGGCACTACTCCTGCTGATGCTGACGCTGTGGCTTCTGCCCTCAGCGAAATTACCGCTGAGAAGATCGGCTGCAACGTCGAGTTCATCACCATGGAAGTCGGTAACGCCAAGCAGCAGATGAACCTGCTCCTCTCCGGCGGCGACGACACTCTGGATGTGTTCTGGGCTGACGGCGGCGGCACTTCCGTTAACTTCGTGACTGCTGCTCAGAACGGCCAGGTCATGGCTCTGGACGATCTGCTGGCTCCCTATGCCGACGAGATGAAAGAAGCTCTGGGCGAGAATGTTTACAATTCCGGTATTGTCAACGGCAAGATGTACGGTGTTGGCCGTCTGCTGGACCAGGCTTCCACTGCCGTGTTCACTCTGCGCAATGACATTGCTGAAGAGTTCGGCTACAAGAACGGCGACAAGCTGGCCAGCCTGGACGAGCTGACTGAGCTCTTCCGTCAGATCCATGAGAAATATCCTGACACCCCCATCATTGGGCCTAACAACGGTTCCATCAACTGGGGCGACACTCGTGTGGACAACCTGGGCGACGCCAACATGCTGGGCGTGCTGGACAACTTCGGTCAGGACGAGACCATCACCAACTATTGGACCAGTGACAAGTATGCCGAGCGCATTGAGTGCGTGAAGGAATGGATGGACATGGGCATCTACATGGCCGACCTGATGAACGTCACTGAGGCTCCTTCCGACCTGATCCCTGCTGAGCGCTGCTTCGGCTGCTTCGCTGGCCACTTCAGCGCTGAGATGAACGGTATCTGGTCCAGCCAGAACTTTGGTGTGGATTGCGCTTCTCTGCAGATCTATGATGACGCTGTTGCTGTCACTCCCGGCGCTTACTATTGCGTCAACCCCAACACCAAGAACGCCGATGCTTGCGCGGGCTTGCTGTATTTGATGGCTACCGATCCCGATGTTGAGAACCTGTTGATCAACGGTATCGAGGGTCAGCATTATCAGATCAAGGAAGACGACAACGGTTCTTATGCCGCTTATGTGGATGGCAAGGACGTTTCCACCACCGGCTGGTGCATGGGCTATAGCTGGACTGCTCTGAACTCCACCATCTCTCTGCCCTTCGAGTATCCTTCCGATTACTTCGATCAGCTGCTGAACGCCAACTCCACTGCTAACCAGTCCAAGGCTTTCGGTTGCCAGTTCGATACCACCGAGTGCGCTGACGAACTGACCGCTTGCACCAACGTGGTCAGCCAGTACAGCAACCCCATCCTCTCCGGCTCCGTGCAGGATGTTGACGCCACTGTGGCTCAGTTCCAGCAGGCTCTGGAGGACGCTGGTATCAATGAGATCATTGCTGTGAAGCAGGCTCAGCTGGATGCCTTCCTGGGCAAGTAATTTCTTGTACTGCTACAAGTCGATAAAAGCTTAAATTAAGCTTGTTTGTGTGTAGGCCGATAAAACTGTTTATCGGCCTATACGCAGATTATAAGATAAGCAGTCTTTTCGTGACGAACTTTTTCATCTATACTTCTGATGCCCCTTTGTCAATGCGATTTTCTGAAGGTGGCCGACAGACCCAACTATTTGCAGTTTGGGCTGTGCAATATAGTTCCGTCCGATATGTTATGAAAGAGAGGAAAGTGATCGACAAATGTCTACCATGGTACCCGCCGAAAAGGGGAAGAAGATTAAGAAGTCCAGCTATTTGTCCCGGACTTTGCCCCTTTACCTGATGATGGTTCCGGGTCTTGCGTATCTGGTCATCAACAACTATCTGCCTATGTTCGGCCTGAGCTTTGCTTTTAAGGACATCAACTACACTGTTGGTGTTTGGCAGAGTCCCTGGGTCGGGCTGGATAACTTCTCCTACCTGTTCCGTACTGACGCCGCTTTCGTGATTTTCCGCAACACCGTTCTTTACAACCTGGTATTTATCGTTTTGGGAACTGTGTTGGCCATTGTGGTGGCTATTCTGCTTTCCCAGATCAAGGGCAAGATGATGCGTGTTTATCAGACTTGCATCCTGATCCCTTATCTGCTGTCCATCACCGTGGTTGCTTACCTGGCATTTGCCTTCCTGAGCACCGATAACGGCTTTATCAACAACTCCATCCTGGCTCCTTTGGGTCTTGATCCCATCAGCTGGTATTCTTCTCCCGGTTACTGGCCCTTCATCCTCACCTTTATCAACCTGTGGAAGAATTTCGGCTACAACACCATTCTGTACTATGCTACTTTGATCGGTATCGACGATTCTTACTATGAGGCCGCTGTGATTGACGGTGCCAATACTTGGCAGCAGATCTGCTATATCACTCTGCCCTGCTTGAAGACCACTATCATCACCTTGACCATCATGGCTATTGGCCGTATGTTCTATTCCGACTTCGGCCTGTTCTATCAGGTTCCCATGAACAACGGTATGCTTTACGATGTTACAAACACCATTGATACCTATGTGTTCCGCGGCTTGCTGCAGTCTAACGATGTGGCTCGTTCTTCCGCTGCCGGCTTCCTGCAGTCCATTTTGGGCTTCGTGCTGGTGCTAGGAGCCAACTTCGTTGTGAAAAAAGTAGATGCGGACAGCGCACTGTTCTAATGTCTTTACAGGAAAAGGGTGAATAAAATTGATTACATCAGGTAAGGCTTCTAAAATCGTTCCAAACGTTGTCATGATTATCTTGACGTTGCTGTGCGTGCTGCCCATGCTGCTGCTGCTCATGGCTTCCTTCACCGATGAAGCAACGTTGACTGCCAATGGCTATTCCTTCTTCCCGGAGAAGTTCAGCACGGCCTCTTATGAGTACATCTTCAAAGCCAGCAATACAGTGTTCCGGGCTTATGGTATTACCTTCCTGGTAACAATCGTAGGTACTGCCTGCAACATTGTTTTCACCATTGGCTTGGCCTATCCTCTTTCCCGTCCGGAATTGAAGGGCCGCAATGTTCTTGCGTTTTTGGTGTTCTTCACCATGCTGTTTAACGGCGGCTTGGTGCCCACCTACATCATCTATTCTCAGGTGTTCCACATCCGCGATACCATCTTCGCCTTGTTGGTTCCCACATTTATGATGAGCGCATTCAATGTTATCTTGATGCGTAACTACTTCAAGACCAACATTCCCGATGCTATTATCGAGGCTGCTCATTTGGATGGCGCCAGCGAGCTGCGGACTTTGATCAACGTGGTGCTGCCCATCTCCACGCCTATCATTGGTACGATCGGCCTGATGGCTGGTTTGGCCTACTGGAACGACTGGACCAACGGCTTGTACTACATTGTGCAGCATAAGGAATTGTACAGCATCCAGAACGTGTTGACCACAATGCTGAACAACGTGCAGTTCCTGAAGTCCTCCGCTCAGTTGCAGGGCATTAACATCGAACTCGGCACTCTGCCCAGCGTTGGCATTCGTATGGCCATTGCTGTTGTGGCTGTGGTGCCCATCATGGTGGTTTATCCCTTCATCCAGAAGTCCTTTGTCAAGGGCATCGTTATCGGCGGTGTTAAGGGCTAATCGCTTGAAAATTTAACACAACCTAAGTTCCGCCCCAAACGTGTCTTTGCGGTTTTCCGTTAAGAGTATGTTTGGGGCGGTTGTGGTAAAAGAGGAATCTATCAAAGAAGGAAGGATTGTACTGTGAAAATATCGGAAATCATTGAGAAAGTGGAAGCGTATCACGGCCCCTTGGAAGAAGGCCGCCGTACATGTGACATCGTGCAGTATGGTGACCCTGACAAAGAATGCACAGGCATTGTCACAACGTGTTGCCCCACTGCCGCGGTGATCCAGAAAGCAGCGGAGATGGGATATAACTTTGTGCTAGGACATGAGCCCCTGTTCTATGACGGCTGGGACGAAACGGACTGGCTCCAGGAAAACGGCGTATACCGGGCAAAGAAAGAGTTATTGGATAAAACCGGGATTGTGGTTTACCGTGACCACGATCATATGCACCATCAGGAACCCGACGGAATTTTCAACGGCTTGACCAAGAAACTGGGCTGGGAAAAGTATGTGGTCAGCGACAGTTTTATGCCGGGATGCGTTTATGAAATGCCAGCTACTACCGTGGGAGAGATTGCACGGCACCTGGCGGAAGTCATGGGAATTTCCGGTTTGCGGATCGTGGGCGATCCCAATATGGAAGTGACTCGGGCAGCAGTGGTATTCCATTTCTTGGGTACGGAAATGGACCATATGGGGATCGATTTTGTAGACAAGCATGACGTGCAGGTGATCATCCCCGGGGAAACTGTAGATTGGACTGTGGTAGAGTATGTACAGGACGCTTTGGCCCTTGGAAAGAAGCGTGCTCTTCTGACGCCCGGCCACTTTAACTGGGAAGAACCTGGCATGGCCTATATGGCTGAGTGGCTTCCCACTGTGATCGGGGAAGAGGTGCCGGTAAAGTTCATTCAGTCCGGCAACCAGTATCGCTGGGTGGACGCTGAGAAAAAGTAAAGACAAAAATAAGAAAGGCCCGGACAGACCAAAATCGGTTTGCCCGGGCTTTTTTTATTTATAGCTTTATGCGGAAACGGATGGTCTGGCTGTTTTCTTTCAGCGCTGAGATTTCCCCGTGGTGTTTTTCCACGATTCCTTTTGCGATGGATAGACCAATGCCAAAACCGCTGCCATAGGTCCGGGCAGGGTCGGCGCGGTAGAACCGGTCAAACAGTTTGGAAAGGGGAAGGGAATCCACAGTTGTGCAGGTGTTGTCTACGGTGAGAATGGGATGTTTCCCGCTGACCAGTTCCACGCGAATAGACCCTCCTGGATCACAATACTTGACAGCGTTGTCCAAAAGGATGGAAAGCAACTGGCGGATGGCAGCTTCGTTTCCCGAATAGATCAATGTGGAAGGAGCCTGCACAGTCAGCTCTTTTCCGGCGTTTTCCGCGGGAGTGGTGAACATAGAAGCGGTGTCAAACACGGCTTCCGCCAAATCGAAGGGTTGCATTTCCAAATGAGATTTTTCTTCGTCCATCCGCGCCAACGTCACTAAATGCCCCACCAACTGGGACATGAGCGCTGTCTCATCCCGAATATCGGAAAGCCATTCATTGGGTCCGGTTTCGGATTCCAGAATGTCAACATTTGCCCGGATCAGAGTGAGGGGCGTTTTTAATTCATGGTTTGCGTCGGTGACAAATTGTTTTTGCCGGTCATAGCTTTCCGCCACCGGTTTGACTGCTCGCTTGGAAAAGAGGATCACCAGCAAAAGCACCACTAAACTTCCCCCCACAAACACCAGGGAAGCGCTGGTGAGAAAATTCCGATTCATAGTGGTGGCGGTGGAGGCGCTGACACAGATTACCGTGTTTCCGGTTTCAGTGTTGCATACTTTGTAGCGGTAGTCGTCGATCCAGCCGCGTTCTTTGCCGGTCTGCAAGGCTTGTTTTCCGTAGCTTTCCGCCTCATCTTTTGTCACACTGGCATTGTACTGAATGTCAGCCTAAATAAATTTTCCTGCATCATCAAAGCGAACAGTGAAAAAACGGGTGGTGACGGGTGCCTCGGGATTTCGCTCCGCTTGGCGAAGGGTCTGTTCCGTGTGGGGGGACAGTTCCTGAAATTTTGGAAAACTGCCGTCATTTTCCGAAACGATGTCCGCCAGTTCGTCCAAAGACCAGGTGGTCTGCAAGTAGGTGATCAGGTAGATACAGGAAAAGAGCAGTAAAAATACGGCGATAAAGGAGAGCGTGCAGATCTTGATGAATTTTTTTCGCAGGCGGTAGATCATTTTCCAACCTCCAGCACATAGCCTGCCCCTCGAATGAAACGGATCTCCACAGGCGCTTTCAGCTGGTTCAGCTTTTTCCGGATGTTGGAAATGTGCACCCACACCACGCTGATGTCTACCTCGCTGTTCCATCCCCAGACGTGAGAAAGAAATACATCGGTTGTCACCACAAAACCGGGGCGCTGCATGAGGATCTCCATGATTTGAAATTCCCTGCCGCTGAGGGAGCTTGTTTCCCCTTGATAAAGCAGTTCATAGGTGGAGCGGTTCAGGGATAAATCCCCCACAGTCAATAGATCGGGGACAAAATTGTCTTTTCGACGGAGCATGGCCCGTACCCTTGCCAGCAATTCCGAAGTGGCAAAAGGTTTTGGCAGATAGTCATCCGCACCGGCGTCCAACCCTTCCACACGCTGATAGATTTCCGTTTTGGCCGTAAGAAACAGGGCAGGGGTGGAAATTCCCTGGCTGCGCAGACGTTTCAGCACTTCCACTCCATTGAGGCCGGGCATCATAATATCCAGGACCAGTCCGTCGTATTCCTGGGTTTCCGCGTAAATCAGGGCGTCTTGACCGTCTCCCACGCCGTCCACCATGTATTTGTTGCTTTCAAAAATATGCTTTAGGGTCTTTAAAAGTTTGGGATCGTCTTCTGCAATCAATAGCCGCATGACATAGAGAGCTCCTTCCTGCCGCCCGTGTTAGCGGCTAGTTTACTATAAGGATACAACCCCATTCTTAAGGGAATCTAAACGAAATGCGAAGTTTCTGTGAGCCTTTAGCCTCCCTTTAGCCAATGGGAGTAAAATAGCCTGAAACAAGGAACGGGAGGCTGCCCCAATGGAACAGGAATTGTTTGAAGGAGCAAAAAAACACAGAAAATGGGCTCTGGAAATGTTGTGTCAGGAGAATTTGAAGCGCTCTTGGTTTTTGTGCTATCGGCTGGCCGGCGATTCAGCCGGAGCAGCGCCTTTGCTGATGGACTCTTGGAAAGATGCTCTGGAAAGTGTGGCCGCCAGAAAAGAGCCGCCTAAGGATGACTTTGAGACCATTCTTTCCGGGAAGATCCTTTCCCGCTATGAAAAAGGGTTAGTACTGGCAGAGAAATTTGAAGCCCTTCCTCCACCCCAAGTGGCCAAACCTTACCAGGCCCTGGTGGGGGAGGTGGAAAGAGTGCCTCTCAAAGTAAGGCCCTATTATTGGATGTATGCCTATGGTGGAATGACACCGGAACAAATTGCCCAAGCCACGGGACAGTCCGGCGAAAAGCTAGGGGAGCAGCTTTCCAAAGAGGAAGAGACACTTTCACAGCGCCGGGCTCGATGGAATGTGACACAGCGGGCAGCCTATGTGCGTTTGACCACTCAGTTTCGCGACGCAGGGGGAAATGGGTTCCAAGAGGTGCAGCTTCCCGAAAGTTTGCTTACCACGTTGTGGAAGCAGGTAGGACTGCCAGTAAAGCCAGCCAAGAAGCGAAAAAAGAAGATGGTTTGGACCAAAAAACGCCTGGCAGTTTTAGGTGTGGGCGTAGGGATCGGCGCCATTATCTTGGCAGTGGGCGTTTTGGTACTCATCCTGTGCGTATGATGGGGAATGGGGACGGACCGGGAAAGCGGTCCGTCTTTTTTCTCCTTACCCTGACATGGCTTTGTAAGAAATGTTTCACCAAACCTTCACTTTAGAATTTAGGATGCCTTTAGGTTGTGCCGTTAGACTAAGGACAGCGGTTGAGAAACCGGCCGCACGAAATGACTGAAGAAAGAAGGATTTCAAGTATGAAAAAACTTGCAGGGTTGACAGCAACACTACTGGCCATGCTTTTGTGTTTGGGAATGTTTGCGGGCTGTTCGGAAACGGAAGAAGAGTCTAGCAGTTCTGAAAGCAGTTCGGAAACGAGCTCGGACACCAGTTCAGAAAGCAGCGTTTCCGAAGAGGAAAGCAGCGAGGAAGCGGACCAGGAAGGGGACGTGATCGGCCAAATCACCTATGTGGGCAGCACCACCTTGGTTTTGGACGTGTATGAGCTGGACAGCGAGGTGACGGATTACACTGCCATGGATGACATCACATTGACCGACGCGGACGAAACCCGTTCTGTCACCTTGGAAGATGACGCCGTGTTCCAGTCTGTTTCCGAAGGCACCCTGACGGACATCACCATGGATGACCTGGCGGAAGGGGACATGGTTGCTATAACCACCGATGAAGAGGGGGTCCAAACGGTGATTGTGCTGGACGTGGAAGTGGACAGCGCGGAAGATGACACCACCGCAGACGACACCACTTCTGACGCCACTGCCACCGCAGAATCTTCCGCATTGGAGGAAGCTGCTGGGGAAACCGACAGCGAGGCTTAAGCAATCTCTGAAAAGGTGGGCAGGCCAAAAGGGGCCTGCCCATTTTCTATGAAACCACAAGCGGGAAAGGATCTGAGAAAATGAACCTGACAGATAAAGCGCGCAAGGGGAACCGTGAAGCCATGGAATCCCTATTCGATATGACGAAAATCAATGTGATGCATTTGAGCTGTTTGCTTTTGGACAACGAAAAGACAGCCAGTGTGATATTGCCCAGGATATACCGAAATTTGTGGGACCAGGTCCTTTCAGGAAGGATCACCACGGAAGAGGATTTTGCACAGGCTTCCATTTTGAAAACGGCGGCCTTCTGCAAAGCTGCGATTGCCAAAAAGGATGGGAAGGCTTTCCGCATCCCTGCAAATCGGGATTTTGTCCAGGGAATTGGGGAAGATGTGGCGGTTCGGAGCAAGGAATGGGAGACGGTTCTGGGAAATTTGCCGCCCCTCCACCGATTTTTCTATGTGCTTGCGGGGTCGTGGGGTTTTACAGCTTCACAGCTGGCCAAGTTGTTCCACACCAACGAGGAGACTGTCCAAATGGCTTTGCAGGCAGAATCCACCAACCTGAATCGGATCCTGGCCGCAGCTTCCAGAAAATCGGGGAAAGAACTGACCTTGACAGTGGAGCAATTCCATCGGGCGTTGGAAAACAAGCGGACAGGGACAGAAGTCCCTCCCAGCGTGGATCAAACCGTCCTGCTCACCATCAAAGCGCTGTGTGAAACCATACATAAGAAGCTTCGCAAAAAGCGGAAGCTCAACGCTCTGCCCATAGGCGCTGTGGTGCTTGTGGTGTGCGTGGCCGGGGGAGCGGTTTTGGCTGCGGTCACCGGCAAAGAGGCAGAAGCAGAAGAGACGTCCTCTACTTCTTCGTTGGCGTCCACCACAGAGTCCACTGTAGAATCTACGACAGAGTCCTCCACCGTGTCCAGCGAGTCGGACAGCGCTTCCCAGGAATCTTCCCAAGAAGAAACTTCCACGGATGTCGATGTGAACGCGACAGCATATGCGGATATTGAAATTCAGGACTATGGCACCATAACTGTTGCCCTTGACGGGGACGCCGCGCCGGAAACGGTGGAGAACTTTATTTTTTTGGCAGAAAGCGGATTTTATGATGGCCTGACATTCCATAGGATCATCGATGGGTTTATGATGCAGGGAGGAGACCCCAACGGAGACGGTACCGGCGGCAGCGATGAGACGATTTACGGGGAATTTTCCGAGAATGGGTTTGATAATCCCCTGTCCCACACAAGAGGAGCCATTTCCATGGCCAGGTCCGACGATTATGACAGCGCCAGTTCCCAGTTCTTCATTGTCCAGGAAGATTCCACATATTTGGACGGGGAGTATGCTGTGTTCGGGTATGTGACTGAGGGCATGGATATTGTGGACGAAATCTGTGAAAGTGCCCAGCCTACGGACGATAACGGCACCATCCCCGCGGAAGAACAACCGGTGATCGTTTCTGTGACCATCCGAGATGTGGAAGAGGAAGCTGCTTAACATGGCGAAAAGCTGGGCTTGTTGCAAGGCTCAGTGAACAAGCTTCCTGTAAAAAAAGCCCCGCCGGCAGGCAGGGGCTTTTTGCTTTCCGTGAATTTATAGCTGTACTTCGGCTTCTTTTACGGAAGTTCCTTTCTGGGGTTTCTTTTCACCCAGTTCTTTTGTGTCAAACCGGGTAACGATCATGTGGACGATGTAGGGGATCAGAATGACAGGGATGGCCAAATAGGCAATGCCGCTGTAAGCTTTTTGGATCAGGTTCAGAAGTCCGAACTGGGCAATGCCAAAATCTATCACGCAGCACACGCAAGCGGCAATGACTTCTTTCTTTGTGATGTGGAACCGTCCCAGAAAAGCTTGCTTACCGGATTTTTCCGTTAAATCCCCTTGCTTCCCGCAGACACGCTTGACCATGGCGGCCACCATGTTTACGGCGGTGGAAACAGCTCCCAAGATAATGAGCAGGGAAATGAGCGGGGTCATAAAGGAGGAACCAACACCGTTTTCCACCATGAACAGAGTGGGAACACTTTGGGAAGCGGCATCCGGGTTGGTATAGACTGTCATCAAGCCCAGCACAACCATCACCATCATCAGGGCGTTGACCACTCCGCCGATGCCCATGCTTTTTACCGCGTCCCCAGGTTTTTCAAAAGATTTGGCATGCTGGACAAATACCGCAATGTTGGAGAGCTGGAACGTGCCATAAAGAAACGCGGAATACAGTGCCGGTCCAAGGGGGAGATTTTCCGTGTTCATGGATTGGACAGCGTCGGAGATGTTTCCAAAGTTCATGGCAATGTTGGGCAGGTAGACCACCAAAAGTCCTGCAATGATGCAGATGGACAGGATGGACGCCACGCGCCGCACCAGGTCCGTCCCAAAGATCGCCACCACAAAGATGAAAATGCCGATCAAGAACGTGCACAGCAAATAGGGAAGGCCTGTGAGCTGGCTGAGAGTGGCGCCGCCGGTGGCAAAGGCCACTGCCGGAGCCACGCACATGACGCACAGGTACAGCAGCTCAAACAGATTGGAGAAGATGGGTGCGAATTTCCCATAAAAAGCGTTGTTGTAAGAACGGTAATCGTATACTTGATGCTTTCGTGCGAACCGCAAGCTGTAGGCAAAAAATACTCCGTTATAGAGCATTGCCAAGACCGGCATCACAATACACCAGGCACCGTAGCGGACAAAGTAGCTGTAAATTTGGGCACCGGAGGCAAACCCGCCTCCAAAATGAGTGGTGAACCATACAAACGCCACCCCAAGGATCAATGCTTTCGTTTTAGTCTGTTTCATTGTTCGCTCACCGCCTTTTCTTTTAAAATAGCCATTGCGTTTTCCAACATCTGCCGAGTCACCCGATAGGGATAGTGGGCCACGTCCGACATGGTGGGGATACGGTCCACACATTCCTCCCACTGCTCCGGGGTGATTTCAATATCCGCCAACTGAGTAGGGAGTCCAATGGATTTGTTCAGCTGGTAAATCTTTTCAAATTCCTCTTTTTGGCCGTCCACCAGAAGGGCCAGCAGAATTCCAAATCCCACCACTTCCCCGTGAAGATGACGCTCTTCAATAATGGGATAGGAAGTGAGAGCGTAGAAAATGGCATGGGCAAGACCACTGTTGTAGTCCGGAGTAAAATCCTTGGTCAGGAAAATAGAAGCGATGCCTGTGGTGACCACAATGGCCAACACCACCTGTTCCACTTCATAGGTGCACAGGCCCTGTTTGTGGTCCGCCAAGGCCTTGGCACTGTAAGTCAGCAGAGGGTCACGGCACATGCGGCTGACATCCACTCCCAGGGCCGTAAAATGTTCCAGCTGTTCATCCCTGGAAGAGATCATGGCCTCGTAATACTTGGCGTAGGTGTCGCCGATCCCTGCCCACATGTAGTGACTGGGCGCTTTTGCGATGCTCTCCGTGTCGATAGAAGCGTGCATGGCCGGTCGCACAAAGAAGTTGGGCCTCAGGAAGGTGCCATCCTCGTTGTACATGATGGATACAGAGGTTGTGGCGGCACAGTTGGAAGCAATGGTGGGGAAGGTGAACACCGGCTTGTCATCGGTGATGCACAAGCACTTCACAGTGTCCAAAGCTTTTCCGCCGCCTACGCCGAACACCATATCCGCTTCTTGATAAAGCGGCATGGCTCGCAGCCGTTCCACCGTGGCATAGGTACAGTTTTCCCCGTAGATCTCTTTGCCGATGATCGTGAGATTTGTCTGCTCCACATAGGAAGCAATCTTTTCATAGGCAGCGTCCAAAGCCTTCTGCCCGCCGATCACCAACACTTTTCTGCCATAGGATTCGCACACCGGGCCGATCTTATCGTAGATTTTGTCGCCGATGGAATAGCTTGGCAGATGGACCTCGTAATTTTCCAGTTTCATGGGTTCCCCTTTCCGGGACGGGGCAAATAAAAAACGCCCTTGTCCCTTACAAATACTATGCAGGGACAAGAGCGAAACACTCCTGCGGTGCCACCCGGCTTGATGCGATATCCGCATCCACTCGTTGCATACACGTCATATGCTTTCTTTGGTAACGGAGTTTGTTCTCCGGCTTGCTTACTGTTGTTTCAGCGCGCCCTCGAAAGCCCATTCGCCTCAGTTCCTTCTGCTGCGATCCCACCATCCGCAGCTCTCTGAAAGTAGGTATCCCAAGGTTACTTACTCTTTCTCAACGGTTTGGTATTACGTTATCACATAAAAGTAAAAAAGTCAATGGGAATTTTCATACTTTTTTTCGGCAGTCCCCACGGCGGCGGTGGGATTGTAAATGCTTTCTGCATCTCTTTTTTGACCGATCACATCTTCCTCCCGAAAGGACATCCACTTGATCCCCCGCCGGTTCTGGTAGGCAAACGCCAAATGCAAAGCCCCATCTCTGGCTTGGATCAGGCAGGGATATTCGTATTGACGGTTGTTTCCACGGTTTTCCACACCGGCAAAGCCTTCTCCCAATTCTAAATAGCGGATCAGAGGAAAAGTGATTCCTCCGTCTTCTGAAAGAGCGACTCCGACCGGGCAACGAAGTCCCGGCCAAACTGCCACACCTGGCTGCGTTCCAGGACGCTGTGTGGGATTGTAGGCGATAGCGATCCGACCGCTTTGCAGTTTTAAGGCGCTGATGCTGGCGTTATTGTTGGGCAAGGGTGTGGGTTGGGGAGAAGTCCAAGTGTCACCATTGTCCAAAGACTGGCTGCGGTAGATCCAATCCGCTTCCCGGCTGCGGAGGAACGCCACCAGATGCCCAGGGGACAGTTCCACCACGTTGGCATGGACTTTGCCGCGGCTATTTGGCATTTCCACACACCGCCACGTTTTTCCCTGGTCGTCGGAAATTTGAAATACGGTGGGATCGCCTGCCAAAGCGTTATCGCCGTCGCTGCACAGCCAGTTGGAAAAAATCCACCGCCCATTTTGCAGCTTTTGAATGGGCTGACGGCAGAAACTACCCTCCCGTGAAAACAGAGTATCTGCCTTTTCCCAGTGAAGGCCGTTGTCATAGCTGCGTTGACGGCGGATCACCGCGGTATACTGCATATTGTCTTTGCCGGGGACCCGATCCAACTGAGCGGTATAGACAGCCCAGAGTTCCTTCTCCGAAGCTTGAAAGAGAGAGGGGTTCTGTTCGCTCCGTTCCGGATCACAGGAAACTTGTTCCGGCACCGTCCATGTATGTTCGCCTTTCGGCAGGCGGGAGCAGACAATGCTCACATCCCGGTTGCCCTCAAAGGTCCCAGCGAACCAAGCGCATAACAGGTCCCTCTGAGGCGTTTCCAGCAGCGCCGGGGCATGAGCGCTGGCCCAGGGCCCTGGCGGCAGCATAGCCTCCAGGGTCCCCATGGTTTCATTGCGGTAGATGGTTCCGTCGGGAGTCAGTCCTGGTAAAACAGGATAGTTCATACGTTTGGCCCTCCTGGTAACGAAAAATTGTGGGACTGTCCAGACTGGGGGAACATCCCGGTATTCTGGTGAAAAAGCGGATTGATTGTCTTGATTATACAGGAAAGGGCAGGAACCTGTCTATGGCGAAAAAATGAATCCAGGAGGAAAAATAAAAATAGTTCAAAAAATTTTGATGTGATGGTTGACAAAGACAGGAAATGAAACTATAATGTAATACATCAAAAAACTTTGATGTGAGGTGGGCACATGGCAGATACGTATCAGAAACAGGCAAAAGTGTTTAAAGCGCTTTGCGATCCTAAGCGCCTTGCCATTCTGGAGCAGCTGCGAAGCGGAGAAAAATGTGCCTGCGTTTTGCTGGAATCGTTGGATCTGACCCAGTCCGGTCTTTCCTATCATATGAAGATCCTCTGTGATTCTGGGATTGTGGTCAGCCGGCAGGAAGGGAAATGGACCCATTACCGGTTAAGCGAGGCGGGAAGGAATCACGCCCTTGCACTGCTGAAAGAATTGACCACTCCCTACACGGACCAGGAAACAGGCTGCACTTGCCGGGGAGCGTAAACGCCATCGATGGAGGTGGCGTTTTATTTTGGCAAAACACATCAAAATATTTTGATATATTTTTAAAGAGGAGGCTTTCACATGAGTGTATGGGATTTTCTCCAAAATCAGGTGCTGGGCATGAAGTGGCTCAATGAAGGGATTGGAAAGGGTCTTTCTGCATTGGGCTTGGACGTGACCGGCCCAGTGGGGGGCAGCATTCAGTTCTTCCTTTACGATGTTTTGAAGATCACCATTCTGCTTTGTGTGCTGATTTTTGTCATTTCCTATATTCAAAGTTATTTTCCCCCGGAACGGAGCAGGCGCATTCTGGGAAGGTTCCACGGGATATGGGCAAACATGATCGCCGCTCTGTTGGGAACGGTGACACCGTTTTGCTCTTGTTCCTCCATACCGCTGTTTATTGGATTTACCAGCGCAGGATTGCCCTTGGGTGTGACGTTTTCCTTTTTGATTTCGTCCCCCATGGTGGATTTGCGAAGCCTGGTATTGCTCATGAGCATTTTCGGAGCGAAAGTGGCTGTGATCTATGTGGTTTTAGGCCTGGTCATTGCGGTGATTGGGGGGACCATGATCGAAAAACTCCACATGGAAAAGTATGTGGAGAGTTTTATCCTTTCCGCAGGAGGCGTGGATATTGAGTCTCCCAATTTGACAAGGCGGGAGCGGTTGACCTACGCAAAAGAGCAGATGCTGGGAACGTTTAAAAAAGTGTTTCCCTATATTCTCATCGGCGTGGGGATCGGGGCGGTCATCCACAACTGGATACCGGAAACCTTGGTGGAGACAGTGCTGGGAAGCGACAATCCCTTTGGAGTCCTCTTGGCCACCATTGTGGGAATTCCCATGTACGCGGATATTTTTGGCACCATCCCCGTGGCAGAGGCACTGCTTGCCAAAGGCGCTCAGCTGGGCACCGTCCTCTCCTTTATGATGGCCGTTACCACCTTGTCTTTGCCTTCTCTCATCATGCTGCGCAAAGCGGTGAAGCCAAAGCTGCTGGCGGTATTTATCGCAGTTTGCGCGGTGGGAATTATTTTGGTCGGATACCTGTTCAATGGGTTTCAATTCCTTTTGATTTAAATTAAGGAGGTATTTTTACTATGGGACTGTTTGGAAAGAAGAAAGAATCAAAGTCTGGGTGCTGCTGTGGAACGGGCTGTACCCCTGAAAAGATGGCGCAGGCCGAGGTGAAGAAAAACGCTCCGGGTGTGAAAGTGTTGGGTTCCGGTTGCGCGAAATGCAATGCACTGGAGGAAGCGGTCAAAGCGGCCCTTGGAGAATTGAACATGGATACCGCCATCGATCATGTAACGGATTTTGCCCAGATCGCGACCTATGGTGTGATGACCACCCCAGCTCTCGTTGTGGACGGCAAGGTGGTTTCCTGCGGAAAAGTTCTGAAAAAAGAGGAAGCAAAGAGCTTGATTCAAAAGGTCAGGAGCATGGCATGAAACGGAAACCCAAAGTGGCGTTTGTGTGTGTTCACAACTCCTGTCGAAGCCAAATTGCCCAGGCATTGGGAAACTATCTGGCCGGGGATGTGTTTGAAAGCTATTCCGCGGGGACGGAGACTGTTCCTCAGCTCAACCAAGATGCAGTGCGGTTGATGAAAGAGCTTTATGGCATTGACATGGAGCTGACACAATACAGCAAATTGTTGGAAGAACTTCCCCCAGTAGATATCCTGGTGACAATGGGATGCAATGTGCATTGTCCCTCCTTGCCCTGTAAATATCGGGAGGATTGGGGACTGGAGGACCCTACCGGACACAGCGATCAAGTATTTCAGGAGACGATTCGCAAAATCCATGAGAAGATCCTGGACCTGAAACGGCGGATTTCCGCTGAGCAGGATAGCTGGGAATAACAGGCCATCCTGCCAATCTGTGCAAACCACAGATTCTCTGGCGGGAAGCGATTGGCCCACCTGGTGGAGCATTTTGAAAAAAGAAAACCGCGCATACGTGTTTTCAGCGTATGTGCGGCTTTTTTTATTGATTTGAAGCTTGATACCCACTGTAGTCTTTGTAAATGGCATCCAGAACACGGGATACTTTCTTGGAATCGGCAGTTGGGTGTTGGTTTTATGGGAAGATCTTAGTTTTCCCTTTCTCGGTCATCTAGGCCGAAATCTCCCCGGCCCAAGGTGCTGACACCGTAGAGTTGGAAACTGTTGAGCAGGGCAAGGGCTGTGCGCTGGTCCTCAAAAGGGATGTGAAACAGCTCGGTGATCTTTCCAAGCCGGTACAGCAGGGTGTTCCGGTGGATGCAAAGAATCCGAGCGGAGGATTCCTTGTTATGCAGGGTGAGGCTGTACACTTGCAAAGTGCGAAAATACTCCGTTTGATTGGCGGCATCGTAAGCGGAAAGCTGGCTGAGCGCAGGATGAAGAAACATTTCCATATTGGTATGGATGCACACCGCTTCAAACATGGGAGCGGGGAAAATCTCTTGAAAAAAAGTACAAGGTTCACTGGTGGCCAGGGCAGCCATGTGCGCCTGCTGGAATCGTCCATTCAATTCGGTCAGGTCAGAAAACAAAGGAGAGACTCCGCTGGACGCATGGGTGGGGGAGAGGAATTTGGCCGCCTGTTGGAAAAGGTTCCGCTCCGGCGGAGAGTGCTTTTCTTCCCCTAGCCGGCCGAACAGAGTGATAATGCACCCTTGGTAAATTGCGCTTACTGCCGAGCGGTACCGCAGGGGGACTTTCGAAACGGCCAAAAATGCAAAGGACTGCTGGGAAGCGGTATTCCCGATGGGGGTGGCCATCACTGCGTAGGACCCGGGAAGACTGGCGGTCAGGCAGCGGTGAGCCAAAGCCTTGGCTTCCGGGGAGGTTTCGGTTTCCAGCAAATCTTGTAAGTAGGAGGAAAGAGAGGTGCCTTCTCGGCTGTGCCGGGGAAGAAGCAGCATTTTTAAGGCGTCCAGAAAAATCTGAGTAGCTTCCAAATCTTGTGGCAGCAGGGGAGAGTCGAAAAAGAAAATTCCCACATACCCGTAGATCCGATTCAAGGAGTGAATCTCTCCGAAAATCCGAGGACAGTCTGCGGCGGGTCCCTCTTTGGAGTAAAAAGGTTTGTAATAGGGCTCGTTGTTGTTTAGATATGCTTGGTTGTAGCTTTGGATGGTTTCCAGGGGCAAAGCGGTGTTTTCCAGCAGGGCGTCCCAAATGGGTTGACCCAGCTTCTTTTTCGGGTATTGGCAGATGGATTTGTAGTTTTCGTCAGTGAGGAGAATGGGCAGCCCGAAAAACTCCCAAGCTGCCTGTACCAGCCCGTCAATACTGTCTTTTTTCATGGCTTCAAAAAAGACTTGATAGGCTTCAGTCAAGGTGCCCTCATGCTGGCGTTGGAAGTGGATTGTCATTTTGCACAAGTCCCCCTTTTCGATTTGGAAAGCCTCACATGGTCAGAACAATGCTGGCGTGGTACAATTTTTTATAGAGAGATCGTTATTGTTTTAACGATTTCATTATATCAAATTTTTCACCGGGTAATCAAGAGATTCTGGGGAATGGATCACGGGACGGAGAAAAACTCCGGACGGCCATGGGCCGGGGACCCTGTGACAGCATGAAGCTTGGATGCCCGCAGTTGGGAGGGATGCCCTGCAAAAATAGCAGAGGGGAGAGGAAGGTTCCCCTTGAAGTCACCAAACACTATGGATCATTATTTTGTGAGGAGAAAGTATCATGCACAATTTATTTGATAAAACCCAACTGGGTTCCATGAAGCTGAAAAACCGTATTTTTATGTCTCCCATGGGCACCACTGGTGAGGCCGATGGCTCCTATTGCAACGAGGGCATCGACTACTTTATGGAGCGTGCCAAAGGCGGCGCTGGCCTGATCATCACCGGCGCCAACGTGGTCTCCACCAAGTATGAAGCACGTCCCTGCACCGAGCTGTCCAACTTCCACCATGTGGAGCGTTTGAACATGCTGATCGAGCGCTGCCACAACTATGGCGCCAAAGTGTGCGTCCAGTTGTCTCCCGGACTGGGCCGTCAGCAGTTCACCGACCCCTTCACTCCGCCCTATTCCGCTGGTTCTGTGGGCGCTTTCTGGTATAAGGACCTGGTTTGCAAGCCTTTCTCCAAGGAAGACATCCACTATCTGGTAGAAAAAGTGGGCTATTCCGCCAGCTTGGCCATCAATGCAGGAGCCGATGCTGTGGAGCTTCACGCTTACGGCGGCTATCTGCTGGACCAGTTCCAGTCCAAGCAGTGGAATAACCGTACCGACGAGTACGGCGGCAGCTTGGAGAACCGGATGCGCTTCACTCTGGAGTGCATTGAGGCTATCAAGCAGAACGTTCCCAAGAACTTCCCCATCCTGGTGAAATTCACTCCCGATCAGCGTGTGGAAGGCTTCCGCACCCTGGACGAGGGCATCGAAATGGCCAAGATCCTGGAGAAGAGCGGCATCACTGCTCTGCATGTGGATACCGGCTGCTACGAGGAGTGGTATCAGGCTATCACCACCATTTACTCCAAACCCGGCCACAAGCTGGACGTGCAGAAAGCCATCAAGGAAGTTGTGAACATCCCTGTTTTAGGCGATGGCAAACTGTACGATCCCAAGCTGGCCAATAAGGTCATTGAAGATGGCACTCTGGACTATCTGGGATTGGGCCACGAAATGCTGGCCGATCCCTACTGGCCCACCAAGGTCAAGGAAGGCCGCTATGAGGATATCCGTCCCTGCGTTGGATGCAACGAATGTCTGTTGGCTGGCTTCTCCGGCAAACACTATTATTGCGCTGTGAACCCCACCTGCTATGCGGAACGTGATTACGCTCTGCCCAAGCCGGACGGCAGCAAGAAGTCCATCCTGGTCATCGGTGGTGGCCCCGGCGGAATGTCCGCCGCTATCACTGCCCGTCGCCGCGGCTGGGATGTGGAGCTGTGGGAAAAGACCGACCGTCTGGGCGGTACTCTTTGGGCTGCCGGTGGCCCCGACTTCAAGGCCGACATCCTGAAGCTGATCAATTACATGAAAGTCCAGTGCGACAAGCTGGGTGTGAAGGTCCGTTACAACAAGACCGCTACGGCAGAGAACGTGGTGGGCGGCAACTGGGACAAGGTGATCCTGGCAGCTGGCGCCAACCCGGCTATTCCTCCCATCCCGGGCATTGAGAATGCTACACCTGTGTCTGAGTATTTGACCCACAATGCAACTGCCGGTAAGAAAGTGGTTATCATCGGCGGCGGTCTGGCCGGAACCGAGGCTGCTTGCGATATTGCTCCTCATGCGGACGAGGTGACCATTGTGGAAATGATGCCTGACATCCTGTTCAGCGCAGCTCACTGCCTGAACAACGACCAGCATTTGCGGAACATGGTGAAGGACCGCGGTGTGAAAGTGGCTGCTGGCGCCAAGGTGACCAACATCACTGCCGACTCCGTCACTTATGAAAAAGACGGGCAGACCATCACTCTGCCTTGCGACACCGTGTTCAACGCTGCTGGATTCAAGGCCAACAACCAGTTAGAGGATTTGCTGGAGGCAAACTACGATGATGTGACCGTCATTGGCGATGCCATCGCTCCCCGGAAGATCCTTACAGCTGTTCACGAAGGCTATCATGCCATCCGTGTCATGGAGTAATTTTCGCCTGCTCTACTTATTTATGAATGTGCCGGAAACTCTTTGCTTCAGCCCTTGAGTTTCCAAAGATTGTATATCCATCCTTTTTGGAAAGGGCCTCCCACCAGGTGGGAAGCCCTTTCCTATTTTGAACATGAACTCCTCCATCCCGTATCAGGGAGTGGGGGAGTTGTTTTTTATTCGGATAATACTTCCATGGTTACCCAGGAATCCTTTCCGCCACCGCTGTAAAGAGCCTGAGAAGCTTTCCGATACTGGGACTGTAATCCCCAAATTCCCCGATAGTTGCAATGAATGTGGAAATTGGGATAGTCGGAAGAAGAGATGTCCAGCCGGAGCCGTTCGCCTGCTTTGACGGTGTAACATACGTCCCACATATCCACCGTTACGGGGACAGGCGTGCCTGGCAAATAAGTTTCCCCATTTTCGCTGCCTTGGCTGATGGTGGTGATGGAAGAACGGATATTGTATGCTTTCCCGTCGGGAGTCACTCGCATAAGCTTTGCGGTGAACGCTGTGTCCTCCCCGTCAGTGGAGACCCAGAGCCTTGCCTGAATTTTACCCGTGATCCGCAGATCGTTCTCCAAAGGTTGGGAGATAAGGGTGACCACGTCTGCTCTGCTTCCCGGTTCCGGCTGAAGCAGGCTGCCATTGGCGGTCCAGGTGGCCAGACAGGATTCCGACCCGTGAGACTTGACGGGATTGGCCGGGTCAAACACAAACTTGGCACAGCTTTCTTCTCCCGCCGGGGAACATTCTAGGGTACCCTTCCCAAAGTTCAGATGCACTGTTTTGGTATGCACCGGTTTTTCCTCCCACGAGGGCGTCTCCATCCAGCGGTCTTCGCCAATCTGGTAGGTGCGCACCAAGGGCTGAGGAAGTTTTTCCTGCTTCAAGGTCAAGTCAAACCAGTTCAGGAACATTTTCACTTCGCTGTTTTCCAAATGTTCCTGGGGAAGCCCTTCCACACAGGGCTGGAATCCATGGTTCCAGGCGCCGATGGTCAACCAACTGTGCTCTTTAGAGCCAAGTTTTGCCCAGGAGTTCATGGAACTTCCCAGGTGGTGGTCGTACCATCCCTCAATGACAAACACTGGAATCTCTATGTGTTCCGGGATTTCGTCCAGTTGTTTCCACCATCCGTGCTGCCAGTAAGAGTCACTTTTCTTTGTGTTGGTCACATAGTCCCGGTACCAGGGGACTTCCCCGCCCCATAAGGCTGTATCCACCTGGGCCTGGGGCATGTAACGGCATACGGCGTCGTAATCCGCATGCACCTCCCAATTGCAGTTCCCCATGCTCCAGGAGGTGAGAACGTCCTGACGAAACATTCCTTTTTCATAGGCGGATTTGAACCGGTCCGTACCGTAATGGCTCAAAACCATGGACTTCACTTTTCCGGTGACAGCGTCTGCCATGGCCCAGCCGGTAGCCGCCAAATAGGAACAGCCCCAGTATCCGATGGGCCCTGCCCAGGGCTGGGCAAACAACCAGTTTACAGTGTCGATGCCGTCCTGCCGCTCGTTGACGTTGGGCTCCCAGTCGCCTTGGGATTTTTCAATTCCCCGGCAATATTGGTAGATAAAAATATAACCCCGCTTTGCCAGTTGCTCTCCGTGAATTTTCAGCAGTTCTTCCTGGCTGGGGTAGCAGGTGCGCTGGAGGATCACAGGGAACTTCTCCCTTGAGGAAGCCTTTCCGGACCCCAGCCACGTTCCCGCAGGGCAGTACACCGTGGTGTGCAGCTGCACGCCGTCGGACATGGGGACAAATAGATCCTCTGCTGTAAAAGAGCCGTATTCCGGCTGAAAACCACTTTCTTCATATTCCTGCACTTTTTGCCGCAGGATCTGCTCTTCTTCGCTCAAATGAGCCTCCTCCTTTCAGATCTCCAGTTCCAGCAGGGCGCTGCCCAGAGTTTTTCCGTGCATATCTACTGCCAGAGATCTGGTAACACCTCCGCCCAAGGCGTCCTGCATGACAAAGTTCAGGGCGCACAGGGAATCGATCTCGTACCGGGCGATGTCTCCGTGAACGATCTCTCGGAAATATTCTTTCAGCCGGGCAGATGTTACCTTTTCTTTTAGCATGGGGTAATCTTTGGGGTCATAGGCAATTACGGAGATTACCGAGATGTTTCCCTTGTCTCCCGTTCTGGAATGTGCCACTTCTTTCAGCTTCATAGGTTCCTCCAATCTGGCCGGGCCGCCCGGTCAATCTTCCACAAAATGGACCCCGATGGAGAAATCCTCCTGGGGAATGAGAATAGACGCGATAGAAATAATGTCCTTTACGGTTTTTACTGCGCCGCCCCCGCCGCAAGGACCGTTGGTGTACAGGGCTTCCACTTCGTTGCCCACTTTTTGGGCTTGCTTTAGATCGGCGCAGCGGGCAGCCACTCGCAGCCGGACTTCCACCGGAAGAGGGGCATCTTGCAGGATTCTCTGAGAGATTTCATCCCGATAGAGGGAATTCACTCCTATATAGTCGTAGCGGATCTCGCTGTATTCCAGGCCAATGATGGCGAACCGGTGTTCCAGCACTTCTTTGGCAAGCTGGGCCCGGGCCAACGCATTGGAACCGCCATAGCTGATTTGTCCTTCTCCAATGTAACAATCGTGGTAACCCACGCTGGTTTTGAAAAAGCCGTTGGGCTCCCTGCCGGTTGCCCCGCTGACTTTTACCCGGTCTTTCCCGTCTTGCTCTGCCCGGATATGGCTGAAATCCGCAATGACATCCGGTGTGAAATAGCTTGCCGGATCTTGGATCTCATAGAGCATTTGCTCTTTTACCGTGTCCTCGGTGACCATGCCACCGGTACCTTCCAATTTGGTGATGACCGCATCCCCGGATTCCTCCACAATGGCGATGGGAAAACCAAGATTCCAAAGTTCCGGCACGTCTTTATACCCTGGGTCGGCAAAGTAGCCACCCGTAACCTGGCCGGCACATTCCAACAAATGGCCCACCAAGGTGGCTTTTCCAAGATGGTCGTAATCGTCCAAGGACCAGCCGAATTCGTACGCCAGCGGCCCCACTACAAGGGCAGGATCTGCAACACGACCAGTGATCACAATGTCCGCGCCTTGGGAAAGTGCATCTATAATGCCTTGAGCGCCAATGTACCCATTGGCGGAAAGCACCTCTCCATGGATTTCCCCAAGAGGCCGTCCTGTTTCCATAACGGTTTTATCCATGTATTCCCCCAGGCGGTCGCCCATATCATCCCCGGAGACCCAGGCGATGGACAGTCCATGGATGCCCTTGTCCCGGGCCATTTGGCGGCATTTTTCCCCGGCGGCTTTGGGGTTTGCTGCTCCCATATTGGTGATTACTTTTACAGGGTGGTCCTTCCAGGCATCCAGGATGGCGTCAAACCGATCTTCCAGCAAATCGTTGTAGCCAAGGTTGGGATTTTCCCGTTTCTTCTTTTGAGCGATGGAAATGGTTCGTTCTGCCAAGCACTCGAAAATAATGTAATCCAAGTTCCCACGGCGGATCAGATCGATGGCAGGTTCGATCCGGTCCCCGGCATAACCTGCGCCGGAACCGATGCGTATTTGTTTCATGGGTATTCCTCCACTTGCGGCGAAGCCAGCAGGCCCGCTAAAATCTGACCGGGTTTTCCCGGACATTTCGCACCTTTAGTATAGTCCCACCCAGAAAGGGAGTCAAGGCGGTCAGAAAGCGGCAGCTGTAAAAGAAACGAAAAAGGACACCTACCATGGGACAGGTGTCCTTTTTATAGTTTCTCCTCGTGAAAAAGTAGAGGAACTTTAGACTAGCTGGGTGTTACCTGCTACGGGTATGCACCACAGGGTATGTGGATGGGGGAAGGGAGAACAATGCCACTGGATAAATTGTCACACAAAAAGGGGACAGAGGCATGTTTCCGCAGGGTTATAGCCTAGCTGGAAAAGATCTTGCCGACACTGGGGAAAACCAGCAGTGGACTTACCACTGGGTCAGCTCCATATACAGGTCTTTGTACTGCTTTGCCGAGTTCTCCCAGGAAACGTCCTTTGCCATGTCGCGCTGGACAACTTCGTCCCAGTGATAGCGGTTGGTGAAATAGAGAGTCTTGGCCCGGTTGATGGCGTCCAAAAGCAGCCCAGCTTCATAACGGTCGAAGGTAAATCCGTTGCCGTCGCCGGTGAAGGTGTTGTAAGGCTCCACAGTGTCCTTCAGACCACCGGTCTCTCGCACAATGGGAATGGTGCCGTAGTGCATGGCGTTGAGCTGGGTTAGTCCACAGGGCTCAAAACGGGAGGGAACCAGCAACGCATCGGCGCCGGCATAGATCCGGTGGGCTCGCGATTCATCGTACTGAATGCAAGCGGCAAACGTACCCTTGTTGGTGGACTCGTAGTAGCGGAAGGTATCCTCATACTGTTTGTCGCCGGTGCCCAAAATAACAATCTGGGTGTTGCCGTCCAGCACCTGGGGAACCACGGTGCTGACAAGATCCAATCCCTTCTGGTTGGTGAGACGGGAGATCAGGCCGATGACAAATTTGCTTTCATCTTCTTCCAGACCCAGTTCTTTTTGCAGGGCCAACTTGTTTTCCATCTTGTGATCCAGCACGTTGCCAAGGCCATAATTGACCGCTAGAGCAGGATCTGTCTCCGGATTCCACATGCCGTAGTCAATGCCGTTGACAATGCCTCTCAGCTTATAGCTGTGATAGCGCAGATGGCCCTCCAAGTGTTCACCGTACTCGCTGGTCTGGATCTCTTGGGCATAGGTGCCGCTGACGGTGGTGATCCGATCCGCATAGGCAAGGCCGCCCTTGAACATGTTGGCATCCTCATAGTCCTGCTTCAAGGCGCCCATGTTGAACACAGAATCAGGCAGCCCGGACCAGTATTGGATGGTGGGAATATTGTAAATGCCTTGGAAACGGAGATTGTGAATGGTGAGAATGGACTTGGCGCGGCCCACCGGGGAATCCTGGAACAGGGTACGCAGATACACCGGTACAAGGGCTGCCTGCCAGTCGTGACAGTGGATGATGTCGGGAATCCAGTTCATAAAATTCAAAGCGGCCAGAGCGGCTTTGCTGAAGAAACAGTATTTGGGAATGTCGTCCACAAGATTGAGATAGGGATTGCCGGAGGAGAAAAACTCCTGGTTATCGATAAAATCGTACACCACTCCGTCGCAGATGTACTCCATGATGCCCACGTAGTACTCCCGGCCGGTTTTTCCCAGGTCCATGTAAAATTCGCCCCGGTAGACCATTTTCTCCTGATATTTCTGAGGAATACAGGCGTAACGGGGGAGGATCACTCGGACATCGCAGTTGAGCCGTACAAGCTCACGGGGAAGGGCATACATCACGTCGCCCAAGCCGCCGGTCTTGACAAAG
>ENA-UOJL01000651-UOJL01000651.1-human-gut-metagenome-genome-assembly--contig:-P47-NODE-651-length-47089-cov-77.300655_pt1 | contig 47089 bp, 30 predicted proteins | sample MGYA00242347_ERZ723894 | MGnify/ENA metagenome assembly ERZ723894
AGTTGAAGCGTACGCAGCTGTTTTCATCCTGCCACGGTGTCTGAATCCGGTCGCAGCGACCATCCGTGTAATGAAGCGTCGTAACGCGACCCGCGCCGTCCGTCACAGAAGCGATTTTCAACGGCGAATCCGCCACCGCCGTCACCGTGACTTCGTTGCCGACCGCATCCTGAATCTTCTGAATCAGTACCTTCTCAGTTTCCGGCGCATCCTCCGTCGGGGTCTCGGATACAAGCGGGAACGTCATTCCATTGTCGCCCTTGTTGGTAATCGTGATGTTCTCATCGCCAACTTCCAGCGTCAGAGACAAACCGGACTGGTCGGAATACTTCTTTTGGTTATTCTTTTCCTGCTTGAAGAAGTGTTCCGTGCCGTCGCCATCCGTATACACGAACTCCACTTCGCCATTGTACAGCACCTTGTGCAGCGTCTGATGCAGCGAAGTCCGCCAGCCGTAGCCCATGCCGAACTCGTCTTTGTCGCTGTCGCAAGAATTGTAATAGTGCGTAATCGAGACGGGCAGACGATTGCCATTCATCGCGGTATCCGCATGGGAGAAGATCAGGTTGCCGTTGACGAGGCTGACGCTGCCAGTCCCCGCCAACCCAGCAGACTGATGGTCGTAAGTCAGATAGCTCTCCAAGCCCGCAAGGCTCGCGTATTCCAGCACGAAGTACGGCTGATTCGCCGTTTCGCTCGAATGCAGCTGCGAAAAGCTGCTTTCGCTTTTGGGCGCGCTCAGCTGAACGCCGTGATTGTCGCCCAAATACCACTTGCGCGCAAGATTGGTGACATCGAACTCCTTCCACGAATACTGATTTTTCAGCACCCGGCAGTAGTCCTGATACACGCCGCTGACATCCGGCTGGTGGTCATAGGTGATCGTCTCCGGATTCCAGTCCTCCAGCACTTCCGTGCACATGATGGCGGTATCCGCCGTCGGCGCGTAGACGTTGCGAACGCACAGCTTTGCGGACGTGATGAAGTGATTCGCACCCAGACGCGGCAAATCCACCACCTTCAAGTAGGTCAAACGGTTGCCGTAGTAATTCGTGTTGCTGATCCACAGACGTTCGTCGTGCGAGAAGTTCTGCGTAGAACCTTCCTTGACGTAGGTATCGAGGATACCTGCGGCAGAATCCGCCGAATTATCCGTGAACGTCGCAATCGGGCTGTGTGCCTGCGCCGCCATCTGCTGGCGCTTTTCGGCGGACAGTTCCACCCACTGGCGCGTCGCCGCGTCGTACTCGTGAACCGGCGTGGTCTGTACCACTGCGCGGAATCGGTTGTTGCCCAGCGCGTACACCTTGCCGCAGCGGGTGCGGAGATGTTTCAGTTCCTGCTGAGCCGGGAACTGAATCTGTTTCTGATTGTTTTCTTGGTTACTCATATGTTTCCTTTCTTTTCTGTGCGCTCCTTTTGCGCACATTTTTTCTATCGAAGGGTACGAAAAAAAACCCTCGCGCCGTGCGCGGGAGCCTCTCTGCATCTTTCGATGGTATAATTCTACCACACTTTTGTAGTGTGTGCATCCGCGTTTTTAGACGGTCGGTTGTAAAATGAAGTTGGACACCTGAAAAAAAGAAATCCATAGTGACTTCCCGTATGGTAGAATGAAGTTCCCCAACACCATTCACCGGAGGCAATCACTATGGATCACACCCAGTATAGCACAAATAAAGCGGAACGCAAGCCCGGAAAACATTTGACCAGAGAAGATCGGGGCACAATTGAGGCGATGAAGAAGCTGGTACAGTCTAATCGAGCCATTGCCAGATATTTGAACTGTTCATCCACCACCGTTTCTAACGAATTGAAGCGCGGCATGCGGCCCAGAACCGGCCGGAGAAGGCGTACTCCCGGCTACTCCGCAAAACGCGGAATGCTTGTATATCAAACGCACAGAGCAAACAGCCACAAGCCACACCGCATATGTAAATGCAGCGCCTTTGTTCAGTGGGTCGTAAACAAGGTGCGTCAGGAGAAATGGTCGTTGGATGCCTGTGTGGGCTATGCACGCAAGCATGAGCTGTTTCTGCCTACGGAAATGGTCAGCACCAAGACCTTGTACAATGAAATATGGGCAAGCAATCTGGTATTGCAGCTGCTGGAGCTTCCCGAGGCTTTGAAACGAAAAAAGTGTTGCAAAAGCACCGCTAAGCGCAAAAAAGCATACGGAGCAACCATAGATGAGCGACCCGAAATTACATCTTCCCGGCTGGAGGTTGGCCACTGGGAAGGTGATACAGTGGTGGGAAAACGCAAAGGCAAGGAGGCGGTTATTCTGACATTGCTGGAAAAGGAAACACATCACTACCTTGCAATTCGCATTCCCGGAAAGACCAGCGAGGCGGTCAATGCAGCGATGCAAAAGCTCCGTGAGGACTTCGGAGAGTCGTTTTTCAGCCAAATATTCGAGACAATTACTGTGGACAACGGACCAGAGTTTGCGGATTTTGCCCAAACAGAACAGTTCGGGACGAAGGTTTACTTGCCCACCCTTACACATCCTGGGAACGAGCGGCAAAACGGTATGCTCCGTCGATATGTCCCCAAAGGAGTCTCCATTGAGAACTTCTCAGATGAGGAGATTCTCTGGGCCGCAGATGCGCTCAACGGTCTCCCTCGCAGGAATCTGGGATACTATACTGCACGCTGGAGGAACTGTTTGAGGCTTTCCTGGATACCGTTTACGCAGCCTGAACGGCTGCGTAAGCCCCAATTGGGTTGATTATAGAACCTCTTTCTACCTGAAGGTGTCCAACTTGCACTTGCAATTTGCGGTTTGTGTATACAGACGGCAAAAAGGTTGATTCCGATTACAATTACGTCGGCCTTTACATTCAGAACTGGTCTACCGGCACCAAAGCCGTCATGTACCGCTTCGAAGCTGTGGACAAGGATTCCGGCGCACCGGCGTATATCGTGTTCAATGACCATATGATTGAACCGGCTGCCGCAGCGCATTTCCATCTGAAAATGAGCAACGAGAGCTTTATGCGATTATCGACCCGGAAAATTCCTGGCCCACGTTCTTCCCTGCCGATCTGACGGGTGAGGAAATCTGCGAGCATCTGACGGAGCATGAGGACGAGGAGGAAGCCGAATATGACGAGCATGTCTGGCTTTCTCTGCGCAACGCGGAAACGCTGACGCAGACCATCGCCGATGCGCTGTGTAAGCGGATGCTGCCAACGCGCCTGTCTATCAGGAAAACGCAGCAAACTATATTGCCAAGCTGTCTGAACTGGACAACCAATATCAGGATGTTGTTGCAAACGCTCAACGCACAACGGTTTTGTTCACCGACCGCTTGGAGCAGCGCAATTTTTCTGAACCGTAACTGCTTCAGGCTCTTGCAAATTTCTTCTGATTGCTTTACAATGTACTCAGGAAGTATCTCCTCTCGCGGCGGGACATTGAGTGGTTTTCTCATCTTCATTCTACCACCACGAGGAAATTTCCTTATCCTTTGGGGCTGCCTTTTATCGGATTGGATGAGCCTGTAGTAGAGGGAGTAAAGGGAATTGATCCTTCAACATTCAGTTAGGAGCGCTTGGAGCGAACTATAAACCAGTGACTGAATGGAATATCGATGCTTTGGTAATCGTGACTACAGATGGGATTCAAGCTTGCAAGTTCAAACTTCAGTGAACAACAGCTGAGATGCCACCCGTAATAGCAACTATGAACACAAGATCGGAGGAACACCCATGAGAAAGCTGTTTGATCAGTTCGAACAACTGAGTACAGAGGCACAGGCATTACTGGAAAAAGGTATAAGCCAGATGCGGGATGGATTCGCGCCTGCCCCTTCACTGTGCCAGAAGATAACGTCCACGCTGTCGTCTTTGCGCACAGCATACGACGATATTCGCAGGACGTTACCAGATCATGTTCTTACAGAGGAGTTGCCCGAAGGCGAGCTCCCTGTATGTGAATATGAGGAAGTATGGAAGAATAGCGTTGTCAGCCGGAAAAAGGCAGTGCGTGCTGTGCTTGATGAATTCATCCGTGTGTATTCAGATGAGAAAAAGTACATGGATGCCATTGAAGTGTACATTCAGGATGCCAAGGATATTCTTGCCTGCATGGATTCAGCGGAAATGCATGCTCCGTCTCCGGATGTTTCGGCATTCCAGCTGTTCCTGGCTGGCGTAAAGGCGGATCTCAGTTCCGACGAAGAACTGTATGATCAGCTTTTGGATAGTTCTGCTTTCAGCCCCCGAATTGTCAAAGGACTGCACGAGAAAAAATACTATATTCGTGAAGTGAATGTAGACAAGGCACCTGTATCTGATACCCCCTGCAATGAGTCCGTTGCTGAAGCCGAACCCGTAAGCGCCTCTGAGATTTCTGAATTCCCTGATACTACGGCAGCAGCCCAAGAACCACAGGTCGAAAGTCCCGCTTCGGAGACTCCGGAAGATATTGAGATTGAAACGCTGACCCCCGAAGAGTTTGCAGCAAGGTATGCTTCCGACGCACAAGAATCTGAAGAATCCGCTCTGTCGGAGATGTCAGAAGCGTCAGATGAAACCGCAGAGGATGAAGAATATATCCATCCGATTAATCCCATCAAGCAGACAAAACTGCCCTCAGAGCAAAAGCTTCGAGAGATGATCAGCCGGACGGGTGATGTTTTCCATTTTCTGCTCAATAAGCTGGTTTTTACCGGGCTTATGGATGAAAAATGCGCCTTTGAAGCGCTTGCTCAACTTCCGAGACCGGTGACAAGGGAGCAATGCATCGAATCGTTTGCTTTCTTAGAGAGGAAAGGTCTGCTTTGCACATATGAATATGCCGGCAGGAACATCCTTTGCTTCACAGAACTGATGGGCAATTGCCTGCAAAAATCCGGCTTATCCTCCACCCTTAAACGGATTTATCACCTGAAAAGTATCGGGCAAATCTATTTCACTGGCAAACAGGATATGCCGTTGGAGCTGTTTGCACATCATATGTCAATGGTGGATCAGTATTCCAAAGTCATTGAAATGTTGGATGCCGATGAAGAGACTGCCAAGAAGCTCGAGACAAGCGCCTGGAATCGTGAAAAGTGCTATTTCCTTATGAATCTGACAATGGATGATGGCAGCCTCCTTCCGCTTCATATTGTCGATTCTGACGATTTTGGATCATCTGTTCCCGCTGAAAATGAAGGCGTTTTCTGTTGCGCGGGCGACCTGCCCGGCATGGATGAAGTGGGAGATCAGCTTCACTATTGCCTGACCGCAAACGGTCTGTTCCATTGGTCAGAAGGAAATTGGATTGCCATCACACACGTTGAAGAAGAAAATCATGACCTTCCTGAAACAGTCGATTCCAATGTAAATGCTGCAAGCGAGTCGTTTTCCCATCCAGAAGTATCGCAGGCAGAAGCAACTGATTCTGAAACCGCTGCTGCCCCTGTAGAACCAATAGCTCCTGTCAAGCAACTTGCCATCCCCGCGGCTGAACCTGTCGAGGGCCTATGGCTTGACGACCTGTCTGAAGAAACGGGAGTTGAGCCTGAAGTCACCATTGATGAATTTGCAAATCTGTCTTCCGCGGAAATTGCGGGACGGCTTTTAAGCGCAGCTTCCAACGGAAACATACCGAGCGATGAGAATATGGCAGTTCTGATTCATCAGCTTTTGAACGAGGGCGTCCGGTCTCATGATGTCCGTAATTGCCATGACCAGCTTGTGGAAGCAGTTGTTTTTGCAAAAGTGCTTTCATCAAATGATGCCTTCCCGCTGTGCCGGAACATTTACCTTCAACTTCATGCTGCTATTCCGTTTTTTCGTGAGGCAGGCGCCAACACAGGGGTCGCGCTGTCAGGCATATTTGCCGACGGAACGGAATTCACCCCCGTCACAAAACTGTGCGCGTACATTTACGGCATGCTGTTCCCCGCGCATGCGCATGACCATACATTCGCCGCACTGTACAACAACGCATTCACAGAATATGAATCCCAGTTTCCTAGTCTCGATGTCTTGAAGCCGCTTTATCACAAGGCGATGGAAGGGGTAAAACTTGTTCCCACAGCATTTTCGCCTGCCAATCTTGCCGCATTGGGCGACTCAAAGATACGGCAGGAACACATGAATTCCATCCGTTCACAGGCCATAGAACTTTTGAAGCCACCAACGGTCAAAGTCATGATTCACGGTGTTCCTGAACTGATTGATTTATGTTTTGGATCACAGACCGATCTGCACACTGCTCTGCAGATTGTTACAGACAATGATATCAGCATGAGGGAACTGGTCAAAGCCGAACTGGACAAATACTGCAAAGATGATGATATTGATATCTCAACGTTGGAGAGACTGCTGGACAGCCAGTGGAGTGTGGCTGCGCAGAAGTATTCCAGCCGCCGCATGGGAATCAAGTACGATGCGCGGAAGCACCTTCTCCACGCTTTCGAAGAGCGCCTGAATCTTCTCCGGGATTGGCTTGATGAAACCAACACAGAATCAGAGCCGGATATAGAAAAGCTTCGCGCCATTCGGAGTGAAGTTCTGTATATTATTGAGGATTCTCTTTCCGAAATCAATATTGCACCTTATTCTGCCGCTTATGGAATTATGAAAGCCTCCCTCGAACTGATTCGGGCAAAGCTTCAAAACCAAGGCAGCGGTGTTGACTTTACCACTTTGCTCAGAAGCGGGATGCTGGTTATTGATCACGGTGAACTTATCCTCAACGATGATCTGAATGCGATTGAGTTTGCAGAACCCTGGAGAATGATGCTGCAGCATATCGCCTGCACGGAGTATGACCTGAAAATCGTATACGACCGAATCCTTGAGGCCAGCCCGGATTCCGTTTTGTATGATAACTTTGGTCAGATGGAAGCAATCGGTCGCCTCATTGGTGCCGATCCCAAAGAATATGTGCTCACCAGTGACGGTCTGCGCGATGCGATTAACAGCGCAGACCTGCAGGCGAGAAACTTCCGGGAAAAGCTGGAGATTTCTTACGCCTATAATCGCATCAGTGAGAATGATCGTGAGCGACTTGCCATGCTCGCCAACCCAGAAGCGTCTGATTTCCAGAAATTTTTCTACGACCACAGAGCATTTGGCTGTTGGAGAGGTTTTTTGAATGCTCTGAGGGCGCAGATCCGTGAAACTGCACAGCAGAGCATGCATGACGTCCGAGCCCAGCTTGATCAGGCAAAAGCAATGCTCCGTGCCGATGAAGAAAGCCCACTCATCGCCGAAGCCGAGCGTCTGATTTCTCAGGAGCAAAACTATGCGGTTGCGGAAGATTACATTCATCGATTCCGCAATGGGGAAAGGGACTTGCCTTTTGAAACAAGTAATGACGCCATAGAACATTTTCTGAGATTTATATCTGATGATGAATTCCCCCGCCTGTATGGCTTCTGCGAGAGGAATAAGCAAGACCCGATGCCTCGATGGGCCGTGCAGTATATGAAAAAAAATACGCCGGAGGGGTGGACAACCCGTCATATCGAAGACGCCCGGCGATTCATTGAAAAGTGGCCGGTTGGCAAGCAGTCCGTCAATGCTCAGAACATTCAGGAGTACTTTAAGCTTCTCGGCTTTCATGTCGAGTGCTGCGCCAAGTCGACGCGAGGCAACGAGGTCTGCTGCACGCTTACAGTGCACAAAACAGAACAGAATCTGGCAGATTATCGCCACCCCATTTCCATCTTCGGCACACAGATGAAATCACAGATTGAAGTCGTATGTCTGTTTGGAAAAAGGACAGCGACCCAACTTATTGATGATGCTTGCAAGCTGGGCATCACAAGTACGTTCATTGTGCTTCTTGACGCTGACCTTTCTACAGCGGATCGCCGGGCAATGGCAAAATACGTCTTTACCCAGAAAAATGTCGGTCAGGCGTCCTTCCTCGTTATCGACCGGGTGCTGGCGTTGTACCTTGCTATGCAATCCAGTAACGAACGTCTCCCGGCAATGCTGCAATGCACACTGCCGTATACAATTTATCAGCCTTTTACCAACGGCTCCGGATCTACGGCTGATGAAATGTTCTTTGGCCGCGTAAGTGAACTCGCTTCCATCCGGGATATGGCAGGCGCATCCATCGTATACGGCGGTCGTCAGCTTGGTAAAACAGCTTTGCTGGAACGCGCAATGCACCTTGATCATAACCCTGCCCGCAGAGAGTTCGCCATCAAAGCAGACTTCAAAGGGCATCGTGGTGAGCAAGATTTTCTGGATATCCTCGTTTCGGCTTGTAACGACGTCTTCGAGAAAAATGATTTCAAGCTGAATCGTTGCGCTACCATCCGAGACTTCTGTTCCCAGATTCGCCATCTGCTCGATAATGATCGGATTGCAATCCTGCGGCTCCTGCTCGACGAAACAGATGATTTCCTCGATTCCATCAGTGCCTCAAGCTATAATGAAATTCTTCCTCTCATTGAGCTTCAACGTGGAAGCAATCGTCGGTTTAAGTTTGTGCTTGCTGGCCTTCATAATGTATGCCGCGCAAAGAATGCGACCCGTAATAACGGTCTCTTCGGTCAGCTCGGCGAACCGCTTTGCGTGAAACCGCTTACTGCGGCAGATGCCCAGAGGCTTCTGGTGAGGCCACTGCGCTACCTTGGTTTCCGCGTTTCTAATGAGTCCCATGTGGATACAATCCTGACAAACACCAACTACTATCCGGGCATCATCCAGTTCTTCGGATACACGCTGGTTCAGACCCTCGTTACGCATTATACCCAGTATTATGACGCCGTGAGAGGGAACCCGCCGTTTGATCTTCATGATGATCAGCTTGCGTCCATCATGAATTCCAGAGACCTAAATCGGAATATCAAGGATCGCCTCCGGTGGACGCTTGAGATGGACGACCGGTATTATATGCTGGCTCGTTGCATTACCGTTCTCTATCATCTGTACAGCAACAACTACTCCGTAATCAGCAGCGGCTTTGATGTTGCTTCGATCTGTGAAGTAAAGGACATGTACGATATCCATTGCCTTGAATCACTTTCGGAGCGGGAGATTGTGGCTCTACTTGATGAAATGGAGGAAATGGGAATCCTTAGCCGTCCCACAGCTGAAGAAAACCGTTATTTGCTCCGCCGGCGCTCTTTCATCGATGTTATCGGGACAAGCCTTGAGATCTTGGAACATGACATTGAAACTTACAATGAGGAGGCTGCGAACAATGCCTGAGTGGTCTGAATTCTGGTGGACATCTATCACCGGGCCACGGAACCTTTGTGACGCTGTCTCCCGCGCCTTGCACAATAAAAGCAGCGTCTGCCTCGTCGTGCCGGATGATCTCCCCTGGCGTGATGAGATGCGCGCCAGCATTGAGACGGGCATGCATCAGATGCCGAACATGGAGTCCTTCTATGTAGAGTTCATCGATGTAGAAGATGAATGTCCGGATATTGCCGATATCGGACGCTACCTTATGGAAAGGTATGCGCTTCCTGAGATCGCCGCCGGTTATCGTGGACGAGAAAAGCTACAGAAGTACATCCTCGACAAGCAGGTGCTTGATAACAGGGTTCTCTGGATTAAGGGAATGAATGCCTCTCAGGAAAAGCGCTGGCTCCAGTTTTGCAGGGACTATGTTCCGGTGAAAGATTCAGACGGCAGGTTTCTTCTGGAGGCCCGGTGGACAGACAAAGAAAACGAGCGCCGCAATCTCGCTGTAATTCGTTATGGCGATACCATCAAGCGTTATGACCTGACCCTGTTTAACAGCATTTATCTCAATCGAGAGAAAGGCACTTATTCGGCAATTTGGCAGCAGTACGCCGCTGTTATGTGCGCATTGCTGTGCAACACGGATGCTGAAACTTCTCAGGCATTCATGGATACATGCGATTTCACAGCCGAAGAGCCGATTATCGGCATGCGGAAAATTGCCGCAGACGGAGCCTATCTGCGCCGTGCTGAAAGCAGCAACCTGCATATCCTCAGCCTGGTTCGCAAAGAAAGCATATCTGCTATTGATGCACAAATCTGGAAGGCGCAGCTGCAAGTGCTCTTCCCGTTGCTTGAAATCGAGAGAGTTTCCTTTATTAAGAGGTATAGAAAACAGGTGCAGGAGGCCTTGGGCGAAAAGTACCATGATTTTCGGACTGGACGATCACAGTATATTTACCAGTTCGGCGAAACCGTCTCTGATCCGGATAACGCAGAGCTTGGGACGATATACCGCATGACAAAGCTTAGGCGAGATGCTGACGCCTATCAATACTTGCTTTACATCCCAGATGAGCAGTCCCGTTCCCGCATTGAACTTCTTCATGATTTGCGAAACTCGCTGGCTCACGGGAACACCTGCGCGATTGATAAAGTGATCGAATTTATCAACGGGCATCCCTTTGACTGGAACTGAGCTTCTGTTTGAGGATTATGCTTGTGGTTATCCTGATTACGCTGGCAACTCCCGAACAGGTTCAGCCAGTATATGATGTTGTCCTCCAGATTGGGCAGTGACAAATGGATGACCGAATTGGAAAATGATTGTCTGACCTTGGCGTTGTCCAGCGGGCATTGAAAAAAGCCAATACGGATGGTCAGAAGATTGAGGAGATGAACCATGCCTGCATATACCTCTGTTCTTCAGAAACCTCTGGAGACAATTTTCTGGGAAGATGATAACTTCATGGAAGAGCTGCTCCAAGTGGTGCGGCTCTTTCGGCCTTTCTCTGCCGCTATAACTGAGTTCATTTCGGAACACGGCTATCAGGGGGATACTTCTGACATTGATGCCAAGGTTGCCTTCATCCGCGCCGCGTTTGCGAAGGCCGACATGGATGCGCCGAGGGAAGTACGGGAATGGTTTACTCTGCAGCAGCCCATCAAGCGGGACACAGTTTTTCAAATCTGCTTTGCCTTCGGCTTGGACGGTGGTGAAACGGATGAGTTCTTCCGCCGCATTTTTACCCGCGAGCGCAGTTTCAATTGCCATCAGATGCCGGAAGCCATATATTACTTTTGCCTGAACAATGGCCTGACCTGGACTGACGCGATGGATATTCAGAGCAGCGTTTCTCTATCTGGGAAAGAAAAAACTAACGGAGATATCGTTTATACCAGCTCCATCATCGCAGAACTGAACAATCTGCAAGACAAAGACGATCTCATCCATTGGCTTAACGACAACATCGACAAATTCGCAGGCAGCAACGTGACAGCCTATGAGACTATTCGCCGCCTGTGGGAAGAGGTTTCCGGCCCAGACGGTTTGTTGATACAAGAACGAAAATCGCTGCCGTCCATCCATGATGATGCCGCTACCGGTGAAAAGAGTAAACTTCGCTCGAATGCCTCCGGCGTCAGATCGTATGACGCCTACTTGGCCATTCTCCAGTTGGACAAGAAGGAAGTCAAACGGCTTGCCACAGACCGTTCAATCAAACCGATTCTGGAAAGGCTTCATGACAATGCGCAGGACTCCTTCCCTGACAGGCAGGGCATTGAACTTATCCTTCGCGGCGAGATCGTTTCTTATGAGCGGGTGCGGAAATGGCTGGTACTGCTGACCTTTTACACCTACTGGGTCAGAAAAGCCCTCCGCAAAGGCAATTATGAAGCCGACTCCGGCGATGCTGACCGCTGCATTACCAGCATGAATCAGCACCTGATCATTTCTGGTTACCCGGAACTCTACGTTGGCAATCCCTATGATTGGATTTTCTTTTATGCCGCAAAGTGCGAAGAGCCTTTGTACGTTTTTCGTTACATCTGGAATGAACTGCTTACCGGCGTGCTGGAAAAGCACCAGTAAATCCAACCTTGTAAGCGTCTGAGATATGATGAATGTGAGCAACTGAAAAAGAGGAAGAATCGTGAACGGCAGAATTGTGCTGACCCCAGGCACTGTGCTGAAACTCAGTATGAAAACAGGCTATACCGAATACACCATTCGTCGTGAACTTGCACGGGGCTGCTCATGCATTGTGTATGACGCTTCCTATACCGACAATCTGGGAAATTATAAACTGGTGCGTATCAAGGAATGCTATCCGTATGCGCTGAAAATGACCCGGGATGAGGATGGCACATTGCATCCCTCTGCCGATGATGGCAAGGCTTTTGATGCCGCGAAAAAACGTCTGATTGCCGCTTATCAGAAGAATAACGCGCTTTTCTCTCTGGATGGACTGGCAAATGTCATTGCAAACACGTCCGACATTTATGAGGCAAACGGTACGGTCTATATCGTTTCAGTCTACATGAATGGGCGTACATTCACGGAGCATCAGGGCGATACGCTGCACGACTGTGTATCCCTGCTTATCGGAGCAGCAAAAGCGCTGCGGCACATTCATAACGCCGGGTACCTGTACCTGGATCTGAAGCCGGATAACATCCTGACGCTGGAGGGTTCTCTGGATCTGGTGCAGCTTTTTGATTTCGATTCCATAATCTCCACAGAAGAATTTGAGAAAGCCATCCAGAATAATAACCCCAGCGAGCTGCGCATCTCCTATACCAAAGGCTATGCCTCACTGGAGCAGCAGACCGGAAAACTTCGGCAGCTTGGAAAACACTCTGATATTTACAGCTTGGGTGCCGTGTTGTTCTATGCCTTGTGGCACAAGACGCCCTCTGCCTTCGATTGCGATTCTGCGGCTGTTTACGATTATGCGCAGATGACTTATGCCGCAAAGAAGTTCCAGGATCGTGTGTTTTCCGCACTCACAACGTTCTTCCATAAAACGCTGGCCAGCTATTATGCCGACCGGTATCAGAACGCGGATCAGGCAATCGAGCAGCTGCAGATCATTTTGCAGTTGTCAGACGAAACAAAGCCATGGCTTTTGTCATCTTCTATATCATCCCCTGTGTTTTTTACCGGACGAGAAGAAGCGTTGGCATCTCTGAATCAGCTTTTGCACACGCCGGAACATCACATTTTCAATCTGTATGGCATGGGTGGCATTGGAAAAAGCACGCTTACGAGAGCCTATCTCGCGGAGCATCGTGTAGAATATGGCGCTGTTCTCTGGCTTTATGCGAGCGGAAACACAACGCAGGCGATTTGCGATGATAATCTCGTCCATGTGAATACAATCCAGAAGATGAGCGATGAATCGCTGGAAGACTACCTGCCAAGAAAGCTGCGTGCGCTAACCGAAATAGCCTCAAGTCAGCATGTGCTTGTGATTATAGATAATGTCTGCAAAGAGCATCTGAAAGATCTGCAGATGCTGCAAGGTGTCGGATGGGATGTTCTGCTTATTTCCCGTCCCATATTAGCCGATGGGCTTTTCCCGGCTCTGCGCGTTGAAGAATTGCCGCCAGAGCCGCTGGCGCTGCTTTTCCAGCGATATGCGCATGTGAAAATAACCGAAAAAACTGATGTGAAGGATTTTATCACCATTGCAAATACAGTTTATGGACATACGCTGACCATGGAACTGCTGGCGCGGCAGATTGCCCGAAGTTATCTCACTCTGCATGAAGCCGCTCAGATGGTGGAAGAAGCAGGCTTCCAAAGACTCCCCGGAGAGCGGATTGATTATATTCATGATCAGGATACATTTCTGGCTCCTTTGCACATTATCCTTGATCGTCTGGTTGAGATCGACCAGTTCTCTGATGCCGAAAAGCATCTGCTGAAAATCCTGTCCATTTTCGATCAGCCTGGTATCAAAGCCTCTTTGCTGCGCGAACTTACAGCCTTGCCAAACCTTGAAATGATCACCCGGCTGGAAGATTGCGGCTGGCTGAAAGTCGCCTCTCAGCGGATTGTATTCCACCCCATGATGCGGAAATATATCAGCGCATGGCCATGGGATGACGCGACCCGTCGGGCGCTTGACGAGGCAATGAAACGGCTACATCACAAGATCAATCCACTGGAGAATCAACCGGACTTGGATAAGCAGTTTCCAGCTGATTATGGTCAGCTTTACGAGCTTCTCAGCGTTGCGGAGCAGCTTCTGGCTTTCGCAAAACCAGTCACGCCCGCAAGCCAGCTGCTGACATTTAGAATGCTGATGGATGCTCCGGTAGATGCAGATGATACGGTGGCGGGAAAAATGCTCCGGCTTCTTGAAAACCCTGCCAGCCTTAATCCCCGATGCGTGCTGCGCCTATATGAGACATGCGCTTTCACACTGGGCCGACTGGAATGCTATGACGATGCGCACGCTGTTCTCAAAGAGATGAAAGCGTACCTCAAAAAAAATCCCAGCCATTACTACATGTCATTTTATCACAGAGCGAGCGCGGTTATCCTCAACAATCAGTACGGACGCGATAAGAACAGCAAATGCTTGAAACATGAAGACGCGGCGATCAAACAAGCCCGTGCTTCCAGGCATCCGGACGCTAAAAAGCAGCTTGCAGCTGTTTTGATGAATAAAACGCAGACCTTGCTTGAAACGGGAAGCAAAATGAAACTCTGCTGCCAGATGCTTGAGGAATCTGCTCAGTTGCTTCATCCATACCCATACGGCTATGAGCATTATCATTTCGACTGTGTTGCCGCCATGTTTTTTGCAAAGGTTGGAGACGAGGAGACCGCTTTGGCGCACCTTCGGCGGGCGACTGATAATGCGTCCGCCACAAAGGATTCTATGCTATCTCTGATAGACCATATGCTGGATGAGGCAGCGATAACCTATATTGAACTTGGACGATTCCAAGATGCCATCGACACGGTGTCCCAGGCAATCGCTATGTGCGATGAACTTGAAAATGTCAAAAGATACAGAGAAACCCGATTTGACGCTACCCTGTTCCTTGGTAGAATCTATGCAATGAACGGGGAATACATCAAGGCTGAAGAAACTTTTGGAGAAGCAGAGAAAAGAGTATCCGATTCGCCGTATGAGTGGAAATTGCCGCTCTGCCCGAAGAGCATCCGGGAGAAGGCTGAAGCAGAAAGATACCAGCAGCATTGACTGGTGTTGAGAAGCATAAGCTTATGACGCAGGAGAAAGGGGGCGTGTTACAAGATGCAGGAAGTTTCTCGTATTATTCTTCGACGTCATTGATGACCGCCTTCTGTGGGGGGCCACATGAGAAGAGCAATATAGACCAACGCCTGAACAAGCAAAACAACCAACTGGAAGGCTTCCTTAACGGGGCCTTCCTTTTGCTTCTATACACATCTGCACCAATAAATCCATTTTTTCTGGCATGGATGATATGCTATGTTCGAGCGATGGAAATCATCACTCAGAACACTAAGCAGGAGGGATCAGAAATGATTGGAGCGCAGATGGCCCATTTTTTGAAGCAGGTGGGCAACGGCAGCGAACTGGAAGGAATCGTCACTGTGTACCGTACAGGATGGCTTGTTGGCGCAGGTCAGCTGCTGACCGTTGTAATCGCGGCCCATGGTGTTTTTCGGCTTGGAAAATGGGGCTACGAAAAGCTGATAGATTACTTGCAGGAGCGTGGTTACATCGTTGCTGCTGGCGAGGTGGTGTAACCGGCTCATGGAAAAACACAAGCAGACGCCTGGTATGACATACAAGGTCATCAGCAGGATGTACAGCAGGGAATTCTTGTGTACACATATCTTTTCCCCTATTGCATGAGGAAGTCCACGGTCAGCTCCAGTGTTTATCTGCCGGATTATGAACGGCGCGACACAGGAGGCTTCTTCAATGCACTGGTATGCAGTGAATGCGGCAAAACCGCCGCCGTCCGTTTCTGGCGTACTATGAAAATCAACTAAAACAAGGAGGACATATCCGATGAAAAAAATGATGGTTTTGGTTCTCTCCATTCTGGTTCTATTAGCCGGCTTCACAACCGCCATGGCTGTTGGCACGATTGATTTTTCAGGTTATTCTCTCGAAGAACTGCTTGAGATTCGCTCCGATTTAGCAGACGAAATCGCAAGTCGCCCCGGCGGAGAAAAGATTGTGCTTGGTGCCGGTCAGTATAAGATTGGCGAAAGTCTGCCTGCAGGTGTCTACAGCTTCAAGTTCGTCCAGAATGGAGACAGTGATGTTTCGAGAACCGATTACTACGTCTACGAAAGTGAATCCATGTACAAATACGATATTGATCGGCTATGGCTTGGTGACATGCCCAGAGTGGAGGGGGACTTCATGGGTGATGGTGAAACGCGGATCAGCCTTTATCCCGGTGAATACCTGAGCCTCCGATATAACGGCGCAGAAGTTGCTCGGGTTGGAAATGTGTCTGAACGCGGCAACGGTTATACGGCTCCAGCTGGAACCACTATTCCGAAGGGAAACTATACCATTGGTGAAGAAATACCTGCCGGAACATACAAGATTTATTTCAGCGGAACCACCACCTCGCGTGTGCGCGTCTTCCAAGATTCCCAGGAGGCAAGCAATACGTTCAATAAGGGCAAGGAGACCATTCTTGATTGGGATAATACAGAAGGAATCGTCACAGTTAGTGAGGGCAACATCTTGCGGATCGAATACACTCCTATCATCATGACCAAGGGCGGCGGGTTCAGTTTCGACTAAATGGTATTCTTGCATTGCTCACCATTGTGCTGAAACAGTCACTGGTGCTTTTCCCGATATTCGCTGGGTGTGCTGCCGACGTAGGTTTTGAACACCCTCGAAAAATGACTGGCGGAGGAAAAGCCGAGATAAGAACCGATGGCGGTCAGGGATTTATCCGAATAGCGGAGGAGGCGTTTGGCTTCCTCCGTTTTTTCTTTCAGGATGAAGTCCATCTGGCTTTCGCCCGTCTCTTCCTTGAATTTTCGGGAGAGATATGGGCGGCTGAGGAACAACTCTTCTGCGATTTTCTCTGCCGTGATCGGTTCTGACATATGGTGCTGGATGTAGTTCGCCACATCCACGGTGAGCTTCATGGGATGCTTGCCCAGATGCAGCCGCTCCACCCGCGCCGTGTAGTCCAGAATCATCCGATATTGCAGGTTCATGATCTCCTCCGGTAAAGACAGCAGCTCGCACTGCTGAATATAGGAATCACTGTGGGAAAAGGCATCGTCCACATCCATGCCGCCCCGAATGGCGGCGCGGGAAACCAGCGTGGCGGTAACAATGAACATATTCTGCCGCTGGCGAAAAAATTCGGCAAGCGGAATGTGACGCTGGCGGGCTTCATCCTCTACGCTATCGGCGGCGCAATCTGCTGGGCGTTCCCTACAAATATGACCATCATGCTGATTGGTCAGTTCATCAAAAACATCGGTGGACTGCCCTGCGCCTATGCGTTCATGGCGCTGTTCGCCGATGTGCTGGATCATCTGGAATGGAAAACCGGTTTCCGCCCGGACGGCGTTGCCATGAGCGTGTATAACATCATCGCCGTTGCCATGGTTGGCATCTGCACCGGCGTGTTTAACGGTCTGCTGGGGTCTGCGGGTTATATCGCCCCAGAGATCGTGAGCGGCGTCACCATGGCAGCTGCCCAGTCCGACACGGTCAAGGGTGTCATCACCTTCGGCTTTGTGGGGCTGGATGTATTCACCGGCGTGCTCCTTGCGTTGCTTCTGGTGTTCCTCAATGTGGAAAATGGCATTGAGAAAAAGCAGACGGAAATCAAGGAAAGGGAGGAAAAGTGAGACATCCCGCCATTGTGTTCTTCCAGACAGGGTCGAACGACTATGTCTCCCTGAAGGGAACAGCCGCGGAAAAGGTCGCCGCCTGCATGGACTATAAAAAGCAAATGTTTGCCGAGATTCATAAACAACTCCCGGTCGCAAAGCTGGTAGTCATGAGCAGTCTTCTTCTGCCCTGCCGCAGCGAATACCGAGAGCTCACCGAGGAAATCAACAGGGCGCTGGCGGCGCTCTGCGAAAAAACGGACTACCTCTGGTTTGTGGACGCATCGGCGATGACGTGGGACGGACAGCGCTATGCAGATGAGTTATTTATCAAAGACGGCTTTCACCTGAACCACGAAGGGCAGCTTTTGTGGATGCGGAATTATATCCGGCCCGTGATTGAAACGCTGATTTCCGAATTTGATTTGACGCAGGTGCAAAAGGAGGGCTGAGAATGCAGGCGATTCGACTGAAAACGGAGCATTTATTTGACCCCGTTGGCGTAGACTTCGTCGCCCCCCGGCTTTATTGGAATTGCAGCGGCGGCAGGAAACAGGCCGCCTATCAAATCCTTGCTGCCGATGACAGCGGCAGCACCCTGTGGGACAGCGGCAAAGTGGAAAGCGCCGCCATGTGCGTAAAATGGAGCGGCGCGCCCGTTCCGCCGAAAACGAAGGTTCTTTGGAAAGTGTGCCTTTGGGATGAGGATGCCGCGGTGGGCGATTGGAGCGAAGCGTCCTTTGAAACGGGCATCGGCGCATGGAGCGCCAAGTGAATCACCGGCAATTATACGGTCAATAAGAAAGAGCGCTATCCTTTGGACTGCTTCCGCAAAGTTTTTCGCGCCGCCAGTATAAAAAAGGCGCGGCTGTACATGACCGCCTGCGGATTATACGAGGCAGCCATCAACGGGCAGCGCGTGGGCGATTTCGTTCGCGCCCCCGGCATTACGGACTACCGCAAGCGGATACAGTACCAGACCTATAACGTGACCACCCTGCTGCAGGACGGCAAAAACGCTCTGACAGTGCAGCTTGCCGACGGCTGGTATCGCGGCTCCTGCGGCGCGTGGGGGCTGAAAAATCATTATGGCACGGAAACCAAGCTGCTGGCGCAGCTGGAGCTAACGCATACAGACGGCAGCGTGCAGACCGTCGCCACCGACGCAGGCTGGGATTGGTCGAACGACGGCCCTATCCGCTTTGCCGACAACAAGGACGGCGAGGTGGTTTATGCCAACAATGTCCCCTCCTATCAGGGAAAGGCAAAGGTCACAAACCATCCTGTTACGCCGGCTGCATCCAACAACGTCCCGGTCACAGAGCATGAGCGGCTGAAAGCAAAGCGGATTACCACACCCTCCGGCAAGACCGTGCTGGACTTCGGGCAGAACATCGCGGGTTATGCGGAATTTACTGTAACCGTCCATATCGGGCAGAAAATCAAGCTGCGCTTCGGCGAGCTGCTGGACGAAAACGGTGAATTCACCCAGAAGAACATTCAGTGCTCCAGCAAAAAGATAACAACGCCCCTGCAGCAGGTCATCTACACCTGCAAAGAGGGCAAAAATCACTACAAGACCACCTTTGCCATCTTCGGTTTTCAGTATGTGCTGGTAGAAACTGATGTGGCGTTTCAGTCGGAGGATTTCGCCGCCATTGCGGTATACTCCGACATGGAGCGCACGGGCTTTTTGAAAGTTCCAACGCACTTCTCAATAAGTTTGTTGAAAACACCGTCTGGAGTGCCAAGAACAACCACGCCGACCTGCCCACAGATTGCCCGACCCGCGAACGTCACAGCTGGACGGGCGACGCGCAGATTTTCTTCAACACTGCGGCATATCTTTTTGACTATGCGTCTTTTGCACAGAAATATATGCGGGATGTGTACGACTGGCAGAAAAAAGACGGGAAGCTGCCGCAAATCGCCCCCTACGGCGGTGTGGATTTCTATATGTCCTTTATGGACGGAAGCGTCGGCTGGGCGGATGCGGGCGTGCTGATTCCGTATCGTTTTTGGAAGCTCTACGGGGATGACAGCTTAATTCGCCGACATTATGGCGGCATGGTACGGTATGCAAGATTCATGATAAAACGCTGTACGCAGTTCACACCGCTGCGGCACCACCTGCCGCTGAAGGGCGAGGCGAAAAAGTACATTGTCAATTACGGGCATTCCTACGGAGAGTGGGCGGAACCGGCGGATGTATTCCCGGACGATTGGAAAAATATCGTCCTGCCTCATCCGGAGGAATCCACGGCCTATACGGTTTTTATCATGGAGCATATGATGGAAATCGCCGGGTATTTGGGAAAGCAGCAGGATAAGGCGCTGTTTGAAAAATACCGGGACGGCTGCACGAAGGCATACCGTGAGCTTGTCACGCTGCCCGGCTACACCCTGGATACCAACCGGCAGGCAAAGCTCGTCCGTCCGCTGTATTTGCGCCTGCTGGACGAGAAGCAGGAAGCATTTGCAAAGCATCGGCTCGTTCAGTCTATGGAGAATTACCGCTGGCGGTTCGGGACAGGCTTCCTTTCCACACCGTTTATACTGGATGTACTGGCGGATATGGATGAAAATCATGTTTCGGGCGGTGGAATCCACCGCTGCCAAGGGGTACGGCGGCAAAAAGGACTATGATAATCCGAATTTCCGGATGCAGATGGCTTTCTCTGCCGGAGCGCCAATTCGCAGCATGATCATTTCCGGCGGCATGAAGGGTGGCGTGCTGCCCGGTATGCTGGAAATGGCGAACGGGCACTTCTTACGTGGCATCTAGAAAATGCTTACAGGGCGAGAAAATGCCAAGTCTATACGCCTGCATGATGAACCTTGTGTTCCGCTGTATGGCGCAGGACAAGCCGGGGCAGCCCCACGACTATGCAGCGGAGCGAAAACGCAATGACTGAAAACCTCCAAGACCGCCTAAGGGCGTGACCGTCCGGCTTGGCGAATTGGGTGGGCTGTCGGCGGAGTTCATTCAACAAAGCGGCAATCAAAAGGGAACGATTTTCTACATTCACGGCGGTGGATTTATTGTTGTTTCCGTGCGGGAGCGGCGGGCAGTCTGCCAGTATATCACAGCCAACTACGGCTATAACTGCGTGACTTTCAACTGCCGCCTTGCACCGGAAATCTGTGGTCTGCCTCTTTGGAGGGTTGCCTGACCGCCTATGCCGCGCGCTTGAAAACCGGCGCTTCCCCGAAGGATGTCGTATTCATGGGGGAAAGCGCAGGCGGTACGCTGGTGTTGTCATTAGCGTTGCTGCTGAAGGAAAAGGGATTTCCCCAGCCGAAGCGTTGGTGTCTCTCTCCCCCTGTGTGACGCAGGCAGACTGTTTCCCGTCCCACACTCGGAATTGCGGCAATCGTCTGCGTCGGCCACTATGTAGGGTTTTCCCGAGCCTGCCGGTCCCAAAAAGACAGGCTGCCGAACAAAGACTCTCTGTCTGGAATATAACGGCATCAGCCTGTACGGAAAGGCGTTGCTCCCGGATAGAGACGTGCCTTTTCCCACCGTCCTCTACGACCACGGCGCGGTGAGCAATTACAAAGCAGATATGACCACGCTAAAAAGCCTTGCCATGAGCGGCGTTGCCTACTACACCTTTGATTTCTACGGCTGGACAAGCCGCAGCACCGTGCTGCAGGGCGTGCATTGGTTCCATGACGTTCCCCGAGGCGTTGATAACTCCTATGAATGAACGGGCAGCAGCAAGGGAATGACACAAGCAAATAGCGCAATCGATTCTGGAAATAGTATCGCACTGAAAAAGCTGCCGAGGATTTGCTCTCCTCAGCAGCTTTTGCAGTCTATGGAAGGCTGGAGCACAAAGCCCACTTTCCCTTTATACTATTTCCAGATGAAAATGCGCCAAGATGCGCCGCGAATTTTTCATTCCGGCTAACGTGAATGAAACGCAGCGTAGCAGCGCTACGCTAAGTGGAATGAACGGACGCCAGAAGGGAAAAGGCGCAAGTAGATGGCGCAGGTAAATCTGGAAATAGTATTAGGGCAATCCCGCACAAATGAGTTGGTGCGATGGCGAATGCATTTTTTGTCAGATGCGATTGCAGAAATCGAAGGTTTACTGGAGGTAAATCGAGATTTCTGCAAGAAGCAGATGGCAGAAAAGGCATCGCCAGCGCTGCCAACGAATTGTGCGGTAGTGCCTTAGTTGATTTCCGTAATGGTCGGCACTGTCCATGTCTTGAGTGCCTCCATATCTGGCGTATAGATGCGCATAAACAGATGGAAGCCGCCGTCACCCACCGGAAGCCAATTGGTCGTGTCCGCCGGCGCGTTCTTCGACAAAATTACATCCACAGAGCCGTCGTCATTTCTCTTCAAACCCGAACGGTCGTTGATGCAGTAGCGGTCGAGCAGATTATCGATGAGGAAATCATCGTCACCATATGCAGTGATCGACCAGAAACCGCCGTCAAGCACCTGCGGATCGCTTTCAAGGTGGAGAATGTAGGACTTTTCACCCGTCAAAGGATTCCCGTCGGCATCCTTTTCCGTCTTGGGGTACAGTGCGATTTCCACCGTATTTGCCCCAAGTCCGGCAATGGCAACCAGCGCACGGTAGGCATATTCCGTACCAAAGTCTCCGATTGGCGCGCCGAAATAGCTCCACTGCCCCAGCTGTTTTGAAAACTTCATTCCCTCTGCCGCGAGCTTCGGCCGAAGCCCTTGCAGCATTTCCCGCCAATTTGCCTGAATATCACCGGTCAAAACAGATGCGTCAAATTCCATGCCGGGGCCAACGTGAACTGCCGCGAGTTTTTCAAGTATTTCCGCATCAGCGGCGGACGGCGGATTGTCTTCCATCAGCGTGTTTGCTTTGTTGAAAAATGTGACAGGATCCAGCGACAGTACCTTGTTGATGGGGACATAGCTGTTTTCCTCCCGATAGCTTCCCTTCGGAGGCTGATATGCTTCTCCGCTCAGGTAGACAGAAAGCGGTAAAAGCTGCATCTGCGCCTGAACGGCATACACATTCGGAAGATCCGCCTCTCCGGAAAGCACCGTTCTGGTAATGGCCCACGCCATAGCGGTAGGAACATCAATGCGGGTCACATTGTCCGGCAGGTCGCCCTTCCAAGTTGAGCGCGTGATCGCATAGGCTCCAGCTCGGTCAAGGACAGCGACAGTATTTGTCCATGCGTCAAGCACCTGGACCTTGCAAAAGCGGTCTGTTTCCGGATGCACATAGATCATCGGCTCTTCGCTCAAGTCATACCACACCTGTGTATAGATGGTGTCCACGTTAGGCGTCACCACGTTTTTGAACTGCGCGTTAGCCAGTGCCACACCGTGCATGAACTGATTAACAGGCGCCTTGCCGGGTGCGGCTTCCTCCGTATTCGTTGCGGAAGTTCTCGTCGCGTCCATCAGCACCAGCGGGAATGCGTAAATGTAAGCCTCTTCAATGGTTTTCCACACATTTTCGGACGACGAGACAGCCTCCGCCCTGACACTCCATGCGCAGCCGGACAGCAGCATCGCCATGCAGAGCAGAATCACTGTGATTTTCTTCATCTTTTTCCCTCCCTATAACGATTTTTCTTACGGCTCGATGATATTGAAATACAGGTCAAAAGCGGCCATACTATCGCAAAACGCTTGGAACAGCGCCTTATCGCCCTTTTCAACGGTGATGAGCTTGTCGATATTTTCCTGATTTCCGCTTGTGATGGCAAGAATCCCGATTCGGGGGGTAGAAATCGTCAGGTCTGCCTCATCTGAGAGCGCATCCTTATAGTACAGGAGCACGCCATGGTGAATCTTCAGCAGATAATCGTCGCCATCCGTCAGCTTGAGGTTGATGGTGAAGGAACGATTCTGGAGCTTTTCCGTATCCATGATAATGCCCATGTAATCCAGCATTGTCTGCGCATCCATCCCCTGGGCGGTGGTGCCAACGCCAAGTTGGGTTGCCTTCGGGTACAGGCCGGTGCCATTCCGCAGCTCAAAGGCTGCCACAAGATAAGCGTTTCTCCATGCGCCCGACTCTGCCTGATAGCCAAGCTGCTCCAGCGCATCGGCGCACAGATAGCGCGCTTCCTTATTTTCCGGGTCAGCAAATACCAGCGTATTCGTTATTTGTGCGACCCACTGATATTCGCCCTTTTCATAATCGGCATGCGCCATTTCAAGCACCTTGTCCGTGTCGCCAAGATACTCCACAAGTTTTTTTGCATATTCGCTCGGCGTCAGTTCATCCAGATGAATCGGGTTTGCATCGTACCAGCCCATGTATTTCTGATAGACTGCCTTGACATTGTGCTTCAGCGTACCGTAATACTGCCGGGTATACCAAACCTTTTCCAGCTCCTCCGGCAGCCGGATCATGGAGGCAATCTCCGTGGAGGTATAACCTTCGTTGATATACAGGAGGGTCTGATCGTGGATGAACTTATAGATGGCAGCTGTGTTGGTCATGTATTCGTTGACGGTTTCCTTGCCCCAATGCGGCCAATTGTGCGCCTGAAAAACAACCTCGGCGTCGGGGAACAGCGACTGTGCCTCGGTGATGTAGCGAGCCCAGCTGTTCGCATCCCGCACCTCCGCGCCGCGCAGCGTGTAGAGATTGTGCATGGTTCCGCTGCAGTTTTCCGCCATCCAGAGGGCTTTGCTGTCGGGGAAATAGGTATTCATTTCGGCGGGAGATTCCGTTCCCGGCGTCTGCTGGAAGATAGCGGTCACGCCATCAATGGTTGTTTCATAAATCGAATCCGCAACCTCGAAGGTCGGCGCGATATAGCCGACACCGGTCTGCACTGCGGTCAGGCCAATGCCCACCGAAAGGCGTCCCTGTTCGCCATAGGGAAGCATGGAGCCGTACTGGAAAAACGCCCGCCGCTTCATTGCCGTGCCCACAAAGACATTTTCCTTCATTACCGCGTCCGTAAAGCCCTTTGGCACAATAATTGCGGTCTTGCCGGATGCAATCTGCTCGTCAAGCGGCAGGCTGCTATCCGCAGCATCTTCGGGGGCAATCAGCCCTTCAATGCCGCCGTAGTGATCCACATGCGCATGGCTGATGACAATGGCGACAATCCGCGCATCGCCCATCTCGGAGCGGAAGAGTTTCAGCGCTTCCGCCGCGGTATATTTGCTGCTGCCGCAGTCCATGATAATCCATCCGTGTTCGCTGCGGACGAAGGTAATATTGGAAATATCATAGCCGCGCACCTGGTAGATGCCGTCAGTAACCTCAAAGAGACCGTAAATGTGGTTTAGCTGCGTATTCCGCCACAGGCTTGGGTTGGCGGTATCCGGCGCGTCTTTGTCAAGAAACGCATATGCGTCCTGCGTCCACACGATTCTCCCGTTCTCGCCACGGAGATTCAGTGTGTCCGGTGCGGCGATGAAACCTCGTTCCGCATTCTCAAACTCCGACGTATCCTCAAAGTTCAGGAAGTCGTATACCTGCCGATTGACCTCAATGGTGCTTTGGGTTGCCGGCTTCGTCTCTGCATTGAACACGGCGGCAGTGTCGCTGCTTTTCTCGGCACTGGCGCAGACCGTCAGCGTGGCAGCCAACATGGTCGGCACAAGGAGTAAGCTTAGCAGTTTGTTTTTCACAGGTGTTCCTCCTTTACTCAGACAGATTTCCCCATAGGGAACTGCTACGAAAGATGACATTGCTCACCTTCCGTCCTTTTCTGTTCTTGTGTTTTCAGTGTAGCATAACTTTGTTTGAATTGCAACATACCTTGCGTGAACATCGTACAATCCTGCGCGAATGACGCTTTTTCTTTGCGTTGAATCTTGCATTGCATCTGAAAACATGGTATTCTGTAATGGTATTATAATGGTGGAGGAAAAAGCTATGAGCTTCGACGATATTTCCGTTATTTCCAACCGCAGGCATATCAGCTTGCTGACAGAGGACATTCTTTATATTCAATTGTCAGGCCGCCAGTCGATCATCCATTTTTCCGATGGCAGAACCTACGAAACCTATGCCACCATCCATGAATTAGAAAGTATGCTTGGCAGCGGCTTTATCCGCGCCGACCGCGCCACGCTGGTATCTATCAAGGGAATCCACGACATTGGAAAGGAGATTGAACTCGTCAACGGAGAAACGCTGTATTATAGCTGTCGAAAAAAACGAGAGCTCAAAGAACAGCTGCGCGCCGGACGGCGGCAGATTGCGCAGAGCCTGTCTGACAGCGACGCGCCCACCACACAGGAAGAATATCAGCGGCACTATGCCAGCTATGACAGCGCGCCCTTTGCGTTTACCGACATCGAGATGGTGTTCAACGAGGAGCGCGCCGCTGTGGACTGGATCTTCCGCTACGGTAACGAGGCACTGACTGAAATCGAAAAAACGCCGCTGCAGCAGCTCATCAACCACTCGTTCGGCAGCATTTTCCCCAATATGGACGCAAAGTGGCTGCGCGTCTACGAGCGCACGGCGCTGTTCGGTGAAACGCTGGAAATTGTATATTACAGCCCGGAGATTGACACAAAATTGAAAATCATCAGCTTCCCCACTTTCAAAGGGCACTGCGGCTGTATGCTGTTCAAACAAACGGATATTCAGACGGTGGTTGAGTACGCAGCGCCATAACGAACTGCGCAGATGCGTGTCCCTGCTCTCATACTATTTCCAAATGAGAATGCGCCAAGATGCGCCGCGAATTTTTCACGTTGGCTAACGCGAATGAAACGCAGCGTAGCAGCGCTACGCTAAGTGGAATGAGCGGACGCCAACGGGGAAAAGGCGCAAGCAGATGGCGCAGGTGAATTTGGAAATAGTATCACACATACTGTTGACTTTTCAATTCTTTTCTGCACGCAAACAGGCGCTGGCAAGGATCTCACCCTGCCAGCGCCTGTTTTGTATTCAGCTTTACTGCCGCTGCACCGAAATTGGCTCATCCGTCAATTCCACCGTCTCGCCATACACCTGCACCGCCAGTTTGTCCCCCTGCGTCAGCTGGAACACGGTCTTGTCCGCGCCCATGCTGATTGCAATCACACGCCCGCGGTACATGACCGAGAAGGTCAGCCGCTTCCAGCGCTCCGGCAGACGCGGGGCGAAACGCAGCATCGTGTCATCGCTGCGCAGACCTGCGAAGCCGTAGACGATGTTCGCCCATGCCATCGCGATGCTCGTGATGTGCAAGCCCTCGCGCGTATTGCGGTTATAGTTGTCCAGATCAAGGCGCGTCGCGTAGCCGAAGAAATTGACTGCCTCGTCCATCTTGTCCAGTTCTGCCGCCAGAATGGAGTGAATCGCAGGCGAAAGGGAGGATTCGTGAATCGTGCGCGGCTGGTAGAAATCGTAGTTGATACGCTTCGTCTCGGTATCAAAAGACGAATTGTAGAGGTAGAGGAACATCAGCACATCCGGCTGCTTAATCATGTCTGTGCGGTAGATGCGGTCGTACGCCCAGTGGTCGTAGAGCGGGAACTCGCTGACCGGAATGCTGTTGATGTCCGTGTGCGGCAGCTCAAAAAAGCCGTCGTGCTGCTCAAACAAGTGATTGGGCGTTTCCGGAATGTACATGTTGTCGGCAATGTGCCGCCATTGCGCGGGTTCATCCGGTGCAAGCTCGACTTTTTCACACAGTGCCGCGTAAGCCTCCGGCGCATCCGCCCGCATTGCATCCATCACATCCGCCGCATAGCGCAGGGCGCGCATCCCCATATAATTGGTATACGCGTTGTTGTTGACCATCATGTGGAACTCGTCCGGGCCCATCACGCCAAAGAAGCCGTATTTGCCGATTTTCTCGCTGAAGCCGACGCGAGTCGCTTGGAATCGGGCGATTTGCAGCAGCATTTCCGCGCCGTATCGGTACAAAAACGCCTTGTCGTCCGTCAGGTGGACATAATGCCAGATGCCGTAGGACACCGCCGTGCTCGGCTGCAATTGCAGGCTTGCGTGCTGCCAGAGCGGACATGCCTCGTCACCGTTGAGCGTCGCAATCGGGTAGCATGCGCCCTTGCAGTCCAGCATTTTTGCGCGCTCCAGCGCCATCGGCAGCGTGTTGTAGCGGAAAAGAAGGAGCGATTTCGCGGCTTCCGGGTTCGTGAAGAGGTAGAACGGCAGGCAGCAGGATTCCGTGTCCCAGAATGCATGACCGTTGTACGCCTCGCCCGTCAAGCCCTTCGCGCCAATGTTGTGGCGCATACTGCCGCCGTTGTAGGTCTGCGCGAGCTGGAAGGAGCAGAAGCGAATCCCCTGCTGTTCCGCTGCGACGGCTTCCGCCATCCTTTCATCTTTCGGCTCAATGCAGATGTCGGACGTGTGCCAGTAAGCATCCCAATACGCACGCTGTGACGCCTGTGCGTCATCGAGCGAGACGGCTTTGCTCTGCGCCATCGCGTCCTGCCCGCTCTGCCAGAGGTCGTCCCCCTGCCGACCGTTGAACAGCACGACGACGCGCTTGTCGATTTGCACGGCTTGCCCCGGCGCAAGCAGAACATCCGCCGTCGCAGTGACGGTTTTGCCCTCGGCGGATGTGGTGGATTCGCCGGGCAGCGTCAGCCATGCGCCGCAAAACTCCTCCTGATTCGAGAGCGTCGTGCGGGACTGCGCCATCAGGCAATCCGGCTTCGCGTCGATGCGCGTCTCCTGCCAGAAGCACTTCTGTCGCCCTTCATGCACGACGTCGAAGGACACGCCGGACGTGACTGTCGCGCTGCCCGTGAAATTGAGCGCTTCGAGCGTGATGCGCTGGTACGCGCGTTCGCGGTGGACCATATCGAGGAAGCGGAGGAAGGTCAGGCGGATTTGCTTGCCGCTCTTCGTCGTCCAGAGGAAGCGGCGGGTGAGCGTGCCGGCGCGGAGGTCGAGTTCGCGGGTGAAGTCAGAAAACTGCGACTGCCCCAAATCGAGCGTTTCGCCATCGACGGAAATCGTCGTCATCAGCCATTCCGCCGAGGGAATCATGAAGTGTGTTTTGTCGATGATGCCCTTATAGGAACGGTTCAGCTTCTCCATATCATAGATGCCATTGGTATACGCTCCGCGAAGGCTATCGACATGACCGCCCTCATCAAAGCAGCCGCGCACGCCGATGCTCTCATTGCCCAGCGAGAAGATGGATTCGCTCACGCGCGCGTAGGCGGGGTCGAAGCCCTGCTCAATGACCTTCCACGGGTCTACTTGGAAATATACGTCAGCGGCTTTTGCCATTGTGCGTCCTCCTGTCGGTTCTTTCTTTTTGGCAAGAAAGAAGTAGAAGCTCTTTTTTTCGGTATTGCAGGTTGTCTTCTTTTCCGTGAATGGGCTGTTAAGCAAGTTCCAGAGGGCAATGAAAACAGACGAAGTCTGCGGTCGCCCTCTGGACTCCTTCGGCGCCTCCCATGTTACTGGGTGACTATCGAAGTTTTTTATAATGTCAACCCTTGATGCCCACAGACACGGCGTTTTCGGTCAGCTGCTTCTGGAAGATGAAGAAAAGGATGATGGGCGGAATCATCGAGAAAACGACGGAGCGCATCATCGTGTCGGCGTTGACGGTCTGTTCCGTGCTGAAAACAAACAGGCGCACCATCACCGTTTGCAACGCGCTGCCGCGAAGCACCAGATACGGCAGGAGGAAGTCCGACCATGCGGCGTTGATGGCGAAAATCGCAATCACGGAGCAAATCGGTTTGGACAGCGGCAGGACGATGTAGAAGAACGTTTCAAGCTGCGTGCAGCCATCAATCCGCCCTGCTTCGATGATGGAAGTCGGCAGCGATTCAAAGAACTGCACGAACAGGATAACGTACATGGCGTTCGCGCCATAGCTCAGCCAGAGCGGGATGAACGAGCCGCCAAGGTTCAGCTTCTGGATGTTCATGAACAGCGGCACGATGCTGATGGTCGTCGGCAGGAGCAGGGAGAGCATGACGAGCTTCTTGACGATGCCGTAGCCCTTGGGTTTCAAAATCGCCAGCCCGTAGCCCAGCAGACCGTTGAACACAATCGCGCAGACGACGCTGCCCGCGACGGAAATCAGCGAGTTAAGGTAGTTCTGCGCAATGCCCAGCTGCGACCACGTTTTCGCGAAAAGGGAGAAATCGAACACTTCCGGGAGCAGCTTGGCGGACGACATGAACTCCTTCAAGTCCTTGAAGCCCGCCAGCACAACCCAGATAATCGGGAAAACCGCGATGACCGTCATAATCAGGCAGAAGAAGATGATGAACCCATACCCAACCCGGACGGACGCGGAGTGCATATCGTAGTCCCGGATGACGCCGGTGCGCTGTGCTTTTGCCATATGCGTTCTCCCTCCTTAATCCCAGTCGGATTCTTTGCGGTCGAAGTAGGAGTAAATCGCCGTCATGACGAGCAAAATCAGCGTGACAATCACCGCGACGGCGGACGCCTTGCCGTAGTTCATGTTGCCATTGCCGAATGCGTACTGCCACATCAGCTGCATCAGCGACAGGGACGCGTTGTCCGGGCCACCCTTCGTCAGCACCATCGGTTCATACATAATCTGGAACACGGAGATGATTTGCAGAATCAGCAGCGTACCCGCGAGCTTCTTGATAGCAGGAATCATGATGTGGATGATGCGCTGCCAGATGCCCGCGCCGTCAATCGCCGCCGCTTCGTACAGCTCCGGGCTGACACTGGACATGCCCGCCATGTAAATCAGCGCCGTCGCGCCCGCGCCCTTCCACGTCGCAATCAGGATGATGATGGGGATGACCCAGTCCGAGCGCGTCAGATACGTCTGCGGCGCAATGCCCAAGTGGCTGAGCAGGATGTTCAGCACGCCGGACTTCTCGCCGGAGAAGAACGCTGACCAGAGGATGACGACCGCCAGACCGGGCAGCATATTCGGCAGATACGCCACCGTGCGGAAGAAGCTCTTGCTCCGCACGGTCTCCCCAATCAGCAGCGCCAGCACCATCGGCAGGAAGAAGCCCAGCAGTAGCGACCAGAACGTGTACGAGAACGTGTTTGTCAGCGCCTGCAGGAAGTCATCTTTGCCCATGACGCTGATGTAATTTTTGAAGCCGATGAAGTTCACCAGTTCGATGTTGCGCGTCTTGTACAGGCTCATCACCACGCTTTCGAACAGCGGTTCCCAGACAAAGAACAGCATCAGCACGAGGCTCGGCAGCATAATCAGCCAAGCATTGAGGTGGTCAACCGTCCGTGCGCGCAAGCCGACTTGCGCCTTTTTTCTGCTCATAGGCGTTCCTCCGCGAAGATTTGAGCGATTTTTGTGTAAAAGAAACCGGCATCGGTTCTCCTCCGCCGGTGTTCTTTTTTCCAATTAAAAATGAGGAATTAGCAATTAGCAATAATTGCCCGATGGCACCGCACTGCCCCGTCCGCATTGACTTTCGCTCGTCACCAACAAGGGCTAACCCAAAGTGCAGCGGCGCCGAAGGTTTCCAAAGGGCGATCGGAAAGCCCTTTGGTCGCCTCCGCAGAGGCGAAACCCTCTGCAACAAACAGTGCAATGCCATGCAGAATCAGAAATTAATAATCATTGATTTCATCATCCAGATACTCCTGGAAGGAATCCTGCGCCTTTTGCAGCGCCTTGCGCACATCCGCGCCCTCGCGGGTGATGACGCGCTGAATGACTGCGGTCAGCTCGCGATACAGCTGCTGCGCAAAGACGGGTTCTTCCGAGCGCAGCGTAATCGTGCCCTGCGTGATGGAATCGAAGAAGTCGTTGTACAGGCGCATATCCACGTTGCAGTATTCGTCAATAATCGCCTGCTTCGCCGCGTTGTAGTCCGCATCGTTCCACGCGCTGATGGCAGGCAGAACTGGTGCGCCGCGGTCGCGCTTGGCAGCATAGTCCGCGCGCATCCCCTCGATAATCTGGTCATTCAGGTACGGCATCTTGCCCAGCACGGTCAGGTATGCCATCAGCGCCGTCGCCTGATCCTCGGTGATGTTCGGTGCGAACATGTAGCAGGTGCCGCCCGCCAGCGCATAGCGTCCCGCGTCGCCCGCCGGGAACGGAATCAGCGCGAAGTCCTCCACCGGTAAACCCTTGTTGGAGGTCGGCTGGTCAACCGAGTCATCCGCCGCGAAGTTCATCGCCGCTTCGCCCGTGCCCAGCAGAGAATGCGCGCCCGCCCAGTCGGTCGTGGTCGCGTCGGCATTGAGGATGTTGTACTTCCAGCGCAGGTCGCGGATGTACTCCATCGCCGCCACGCACTCGTCGGATGTGAAGTTGCACACCCAGCGGCCGTCTTCATCCTGATATTCCAGCGCGTTTTCGCCCACGCAGCCGAAATTCCACGCGATATTGGTGAACAGCCAGCCGCCATATGTCTCGCTCGCCGGGAACACAAGCCCCGCCTTGCCCGTCTTTTCGCGGATAATCTGACCGTATTCCGCCACTTCCTGCAAGGTCTTGGGGTAAATCGGCAGACCTTCCTCGTCCACCAGCCCCGCCTCGCGGAACAGGGCGACATTGATGTGCATACCCAGCACATAGCCGTCGCGCGGCAGACCGTAGATGCGGCCGTTCTCGTCGGACAGCATTTCGAGGTACGACGGGCTGAACTCATTCAGCACGCCCGCGCGCTCCAGCGCATCGGTCACGTCGCCGACAAGATGCTGGCTGATCAGCAGCTGCGGGTCGGTAAACGGCGGCTGGAAGATGCTCGGCGCCGTGCCGCCCTTCGCCATCGGAACGTAGCTGCTCAGGGTGTAGGAGTAGTAATCCGGCACCAGCGTCACGTTCGGGTACTGCTTCTTCATCGTTTCGCGGTAGCTCTCAAAGAGCGCCTTTTCCGCCTCCGCCGCCGTATCCGCGGGCCAGTTGCCCAGCGTAATCGTGCAGGTCAAGTCCGCATCAACGACCTCTTCCGCCATCGCCAGCGGCAGCGCGCCCAGCGTCAGGCACAGCACCAGCAGCATGGAAACCAATTTCTTCGACCCTCTCATGGGAAAACCTCCTTCACGAGTTCGTGGCGTATTTTCGTTAGGTTTAACGTTCAACCTTGTCTCTATTATAGTGTATCAAGCCCATTTTGTCAATCCTGTTTCGAGATTTTTTTGAAAAGAAAAGGGGCTGCTTCGGAGAAGCTGTGTCCCCGAAGCAGCCAAAGGAATGTATTATTTGCTTTCCTTGAAAACGACCATCAATCCCTGTGCATTTGCCCAGTCAATCACCTGCTGATTTTCCGCGTCGCAGAGAATCACCGGATGGCAGCCGCTGAAGGCATCATCCGCCAGCGTTTGCACACTGTTCGGGATAATGACCAGCCGCAGTAACGTACAGTCTGCAAAGGCGCGCTTTCCAATCGCAGTAACACCATCCGAAATATTCACCTGCTGCACCTGCCACATGCCGACAAAGGCTTCTTCCTCGATTGCCTTCAAATTCACAGGCAGCTGCAAAATATGATCCGATGCAATCACATAGCCGTTATCCAGCCATGTGCCGCAAATCTTGCAAACCATGTCACTTATCCGCCCATTTTCCGTCGATGTTGCAGGCTGCACCGTCTCAATGTACGGCGTATGCGGTATGTCGATGCGGCTCGTAACATAACTTTGTTCCGATTCCACATAGTTGTCCGCTGTCTGCGCAATGTAGAGAGCATATCCCAGGTCGCAGCGAAGCGCCGAGAGGTCAAGCGTAATTTCGCGCTTGCCGTCCGGGTAAAGTTCTGCACGATCCTCCACATAGAAGTGCGTTATAGGAGCACTCGATATGCCGTCTTGCGGCCAGAAAATCAAATCCAGCTGCGCATTCTCCGGGAAAATGTGCGAATCCGAAAGCGTCAGCGTCAGCTTGTTGTCCACCAGCTCCGAAACATCCAGGATGCGCGGCAGTTGACATTCCAGCACCAAGTCAAATTCCGTCGGTGCCAGCGTGTCAATGTACTGGCTCAGGGTCGGGGTAAAAGTCGCATGATAGACCTTTCTGCCAGTAATGGTCTGCTTCTTTTCTATATCTTCTCCCCTTTCTATGGTGAACAGCGCCACGGTTGCTTCTTCGGTGCTTTCCGTCAGCGTCAGTGTGCCATCCACATTCCAGTCGCACAGCATTGCCGTGTATTCCGGATCATCCAGCCGTACCTCCGCACCATACGGATAGAGCGTCTGCGTATTCACTGTCACTTGCGCATACTCACCCGTCAGATCGTCGCTGAGCCAGTAGCCGTTGTTTGTGCCGATGATGGTCGGCTCAAATTCGCCCTGCGCGTTCTGCCAGTCCAGCGTATCCATGTGCCGCCCTGCGAAGTCCAGCACATACGCATAGTGCGCATCCATCAGTTCCTCAATCGGCTGAACTTCCGCATACACCAGCTTCTTTCCCTCTGTAAAGGACGCAGATGCCTGCGCCACAACCTCCGCCTCAATATTCTTGGAGTACGCCTGATAGAGGAAGGTCTGGTTGTAGTCGTCGCAGTCTTCCACCTTCGGATCATCCCCAAACGACAAGCGATACGTTTCTCGATTGAGCATGAAGTAGCGTGCTTTTCCGAAATGTTCCACAAATGCCGGGTGCGTAAAGTACCATTGCCCGTCAATTTGAATCATGTTCACGGCATCACCGTCAAAATACGAAACAAACACCGAGCTTTGATCACCAATGCCAACACCTTCGATGATGCCTTTCGCGTTGAAGTATATGCCATTGGTAACATTTGCCGCGTTCAGCAGTGCTTTGTATGCAAATGCCCAGCCCCAGCGCGTACCTTTACGCAAAGTAAGCACCATTTTGCCGCTGTATGTGTGCGGCAGCATGTCTGACAGCTTCGTTTCGCTGAGCATCCAGTCTACCAGCGCTTCTGCCTTCTGATAGTCGGTCATGTCATCCGTAATTACCTGCGCGACAATTTTTGCTGCCAGCTGGTCAGCCGTGCCGAGGTATTCTGCCGGAATCGACTCATCCAAATGCACGGGAATCTGATGCGCCAACGCGTACTGATGCGCCGCACTGCCCGACGGCGTGTAGAATTCCACAACCGCTTCGCTGAACGCATCATCCGCAATTTCCGTAACCGATGCCGGAATTTCCAGCAGCAGCACCGCGTTTCCAAATGCATTTGCGCCGATGCGCTCCAAGCCATCCGGCAGTTTCAGCGCTGCCAAAGCAACATTGCCGTGGAATGCCTGTGTGCCAATGCTGCGCACACCCTGCGGGATGGTAAGCGTCTGTATCCGCGCGGCCTGCGCAAACATCCCCTGCGGGATTTCCGTCAGTGATTTCGGCAAATGCACGGACAGAATGGCATAATTCATCCACATCGGATTGATGCCGATTTGCTTCACGGTATCCGGGAAATACATGGACGTAACGGACGTGGAAGCAAACGCATAATCCCCGACCGTTTCCAGCGAATCGCCCAGAGAGAAGGACGGAATTACTTTGCAGACGTTGAATGCCCGCTCGCCGATGTACTTCACATGCGGCAGCGAAACGCCCTTCTGCTCCGCCGACGGCGAAACGCGCTTCAGTTTCTTGCAGCCATCAAATGCATAGTCTGAAATTTCCGTCAAATTCGGCGAAATATTGATTTCCTCAATGTTTTCGCAGCTCGTGAAGGCATGTTCGCCAATGGACTGAATGAGCGCACCGCCGTTAATAGTTTGAAGCGCCTTGCAGCCGCAGAACGCACTGCTCTCGATGGTCGTAACAGTGCTGGCGAGCGTTGCTTCCGTCAGCTTCGAGCATTCCAAGAACGCGTCAGCACCAATCGTTTCAACGCCGGGGGCAATGGAGACCTTCTCCAAATTCTTGCAGTAAATGAATGCGCCGCCAAGGCGCTTCACATTACCTGGAATGGTAATCGAGGTCAGCCCGCTCTCACGGAACGCGGCATCCCCTATTTCCTCCAAACTTTCCGGCAGTTCCACCGATTGGAGCTTGGACGCTCCACAGAAAGCATTCGCGCCAATTTTCTTCAAGCCATCGGGGAGCGTCAGCGAACGGAGTTCTCCATTATAATAGAATGTCCAGTCCGCGATTTCGGTCACATTTGCCGGGATGACAACTTCAGCAATCGGAACTCCTCGGAATGCTTCTTCTCCGATCGTGGTCAGCGAATCCGGAAGATTGATTTCTTTCAGCGCATAGCATTGCGCAAACGCAAGTCCACCAATGTTCGTTACCCCATCCGGCAGATGAATACTTTCCAGCAACTTGCAGTTTGCAAATGCTTCATAGCCGATGCTCGTCACACTGTCCGGAATTTCAATAGTTTTCAGGGACGTACAGTCCTTAAAGCCATGCACGAACGTGATGTTCTTCGGCAAAACGACCGTAGTCAGGGACGTGCATTCCGTGAAGCATCCGCCTTCCATGCGGAAAACCTGCGGCGGCAGAATTACTGTCTCCAAATTTTCGCATCTTGCAAATGCCCACTCCATCAAGTCAAAGTCCGTCGATGTGATTTCCACAGACTTCAGCTGATGGCAATCAGTAAATGCAAAACTCCCAACGTGAAGACCCGGCTGCGAAAGTTTCAGCGATGTAATGCCGGAATTGTAGAATGCATTTCGTCCAATCAACTCTAATTTTTCCGGGAAGTTGATATCCGTTAGTGCTGTGCAGTTTTCAAAAGCATAAGAATCAATGACAGTGCAGCTTTCCGGCAGCGTGACGCTCGTTAAGCCTTTTCTGCCCTTGAACGCCCCTGCGCCAATTGTCGTGATGCCATCACGAACGGTTACATTTCCCGTAATCGACGCATTCACAAACAAGATGCTGTTGTCCTGCGTATCATATAAGATACCGTCTTCGGATACATAGCGCACAGAACCAAACGCAGTCGTAACCGTCTTCAGCTTGCTGGGCCAAATGCCGCTGATGTACTCCAGTTTGGAAGGCAGGTGCAGCGTTTCCAGCGAATCACAGCCTTCTACGACGCCATCCCTCATTTCAGTCAAGCCATTCGGCAGATTCAAGGTACGCAAAGAGGTGCAATATGCGAATGTTGCCCACATCCTTGTAACGCCTTCGGGTATCGTTACTTCTGTTAAAGCCCTGCAACGTCCGAACGCGCCACTTCCCAGATACTTCAAGCCTTCCGGCAATACCAGCTTTTCAATCTGCATACAGCCGTAAAATGCATGATTTCCTATGCTTGTTAATCCTTCTGGAAGACTAATTTCCATCAAGCCTCTGCAGGAGGAGAACGCTCCGCCTCCAATTTTTTGCAAAGAATCTGGTAATCGGACAGATGTAATATCGTGCTCATTAAATACATCACTGCCAATACGCACCGTGCCGTCACGAATTACCACAGCGCCCGACACATCCGGCAAAGCATAGCAGAGTGTCTTACCCGGAATGTCGTAAAGCAGACCGTCCACTATCTCATAATTTGTGTTTTCTGGAGCAATATACAATGCTGTCAGCGAAGCGCAATTCAAAACAAACGATTCTCCAAGTTTGGTTACATTCGCTGGAATCGTCAGCGACGTTAGCCCCGTGTCTGCAAACGCCCACGTTCCAATCGCTTCCACTGTATCCGGCAATACAATTTGCTTCAAATTCGGGCAGGCTTGGAAAGCATAATCTCCAATTTCGACAACTCCACCAAGCGATACTTCTCGCAACTTCCCCTGTCCGCAAAAAGCAAATCTTTCGATTTTTTTCACACTCTGAGGAAGGCTTATACTTTCAAGGGTGTCAACGCCATTGCTGTTGAATGCGCCGTCTCCAATTACCTCAATTCCTTCGCTGACAACAACATGCTTCAGAATCGAGCCACGAAGATTTTCAATCGCATAGACAGGATGTCCGTCAATCACTGCGGGAACGACCACATCCGACATTTCTCCCGTGTAGCCGGTAATGTAGGCTTTGTCCCCTTCAAGGTGATAAGTAAAGGTGGTGCTTTGGTTCGCATGTCGCACCCCGTGTGCGCTCGCCCACAGCTGCACCGGGCTGCCATCCTGCACCACAAGGCACAGGGCATCATTCACTGCTTCAAACGCATGGTCGCCGATTGTCTCCACCTGCGTGCCGATGGTGATGCTGCGCAGATTCTGGCAGTAGGCAAACGCATAGTCCGCAATGGCGGTCACGTTTTCGTCAATCACCAAATCCGCTCCTGCGCGCCGTGCCGGATAGAGCAGCAGCGTTTTACCTGTCGCGTCCATCAGGATGCCGTCACAAACCTGCAAATACACACTTTCCGCTTCCACGCGCACTTCTTGCAGGTACTTGCAGTTTGCAAAGGCGTTTTCCGCAGTACCGACCACGGGCAGCCCGTTATGCACAGCCGGAAGCACCAGCAGTACCGCATTTTCATCGCAGCCGCTGACAAGATAGCCATCCTGCGCGGCATTGAGCGTATAGGAAATTTCCTGATCCGCCGCGGCAAAATTCACGCCCTGTGACGTGGCTGCTTTTTCAGCGGCAGACCCCTTCCAGCCGCGGATGGTCAGATTCTCGCAGTTCGCAAAAGCATCCGCCGCGATTTCCTCCACGTCCGGCCAGAGCAGGATGTCCGTCAGCGCACTGCATCCCTCAAAAGCGGCACTTTCAATGCGCCGCACCGTGCGCGGCAAAGTCACATTGGTTAGGCTTTCATTGCCGCTGAATGCCCTTGCGCCAATTTCCACAATACCGTCAGGCAGCTCGATTTGGGTCAGCGCAGTGCAGTGTTCAAACGTGCTCGCCGGGATTTTCGTCAACGCGGCCTCCCACTGAACTTCCCGCAGGGCGGCACAGTTCATCCATGCGCCGTTGCCCAGCGTCGTGACGCTCTTGGGCAGCTTCAGCGTCTGAATCCCAGTGCCAGAAAAAGCAGACGAACCAATCGTATTCAAATTTTCCGGCAGGACGATGCTTTCCAGCGTGCCAATGCCCGCAAACGCATACGCGCCGATTCTGGTCAGGCTCTCCGGGAAGATGATTTCCGTCAGGGCCGTATTTTCAAACGCATTTGCTTCTATGGTTTGCAGATACTTGCTCCATGTCACCGTTTTCAGCGACGTGCAGCCGCTGAACGCCGACGCAGAGACGGTATGGAGACGCTCCGGCATCTGGAATTCCGTCAAGGAAACGTCATTCCGGAACGCCGCTGCACTCAGGCTCGTTACGCTGTCCGGAATATGCACGCTTTCCAGTGCCGTGCAGTTCTGGAACGCCTTTGTGCCGATGTTCGACAGCGAATCATCAAACGACAGCGATTGCACCGCCGTGCAGCCTTCAAATGCCGATTCGCCAACAGACGTCACGCCCGTGAACGCATTGGGCGAAACAAGCGACGTGCAGCCCTTGAAGAATCGGTCAGGAATCGCCGTCAGCGTACCTTCGCCGAAATTCACCGTCTTCAAGCCCGTTGCATTTTCAAACATGCCCGCCTGATAATCGCTGAAAATCGGCGAGAAAGTCAGCGTTTCCAGATAGCGCAGGTTTTTGAGTGCGCCATCATCAATCTGTGTCAGCGTTTCCGGCATGACAAAGCTTTGCTGCGGTGCGCTGGCAGCATAAGTCAGCAGCCGCGTGGCATCTGCCGTCATCAGTGCACCTTGCTGTACCTGAAAATGCGTGTTTCCCGCTGCCAGCTGGAAATCCGTCAGCGCCGTACAGTCACGGAATGCATCCGCGCCAATCAGGGACAGCGATTTCGACAGCGGCATCGACGTCAGCGCAACACAGCCGTCAAATGCTTCCGCACCCATCATCGTAATATCGCCATCAATCTGAATGGATTCCAGTCTTTCGCAGCCCTGAAATGTGCGGTCCGGAATGACTGTCACACCAGCCGGAATTTCCAATGATTTAATTTTGTAACAATACTGAAATGCGCCTTCCCCGATGGATTCGAGCTTTTCAGGCAGACGACCATCGCCCCACGCCTTCCCCATATTCCAGCATCCAGCAAACGCATATTTTCCGATTTTTGTCACATTTTTACCAACACACTGCTCAACTCTACCAATAGACTGCTCAGCACTGTATTTATTCACCTCTCCATAGCCCCAGCAGTTTGTAAAAGCATAGTCCGGAATCTCTGTCAACGAATCAGGGATTTCCAAGAAGTGCATTTGCAAACATGCCGCAAATACGCCCTCGCCCATTTTCGTCAGCTTCTGCGGCATCCTAACCGAGTCCAAATAGGCACTGGCTGCAAATGCTTCCTTGCCAAAGGTAGTTACATTGTCTGGAATGTAAAATTCTTTGCCGATGCCCGACGGCATATCATAAAACGCGCGGTCGCCGATCGTCGTAACCGGACACCCTTCAATTTCTTCTGGAATCAGCACTTTGCGGCGCAGAAGGTCTTTATTATATCCTGTAATCGTCGCTTCCCCACTCTGAATCTCATAGGTATAGTACTCTGCCGGGTCTGCAACAACCACATATGCAAATAGATATTCGTATTCATTTAAGTGCAATTGAATACGCACCATTTCATTGGCAGACAGTGAAATGCTGCCTTTTCCATCCCATTCGACATGGATTCCCGTTGGCTCATAGGTATAGCTTTCCATGTGACTCTCACCATATTCGCCATCATAGAGAGTAGCGCTACGACCATTCGTATAGCAAAAATACCATAGCCATTCCTCTTTTGTCACAACATAATCTTCTGGAACATCGTAGGTAAAGTGGATTGTTTCCCCCGGCTGGGCAAAAATGACAGTCCGATCGTTCCAATCCATTTTCGCTTCCTTTGTCTCCGCGCAAGCAACTGTCGTTGCCAGCGCAAAAAGAAGCAAGAACAGCCCGAATGTGACTTTCCAACGTTTCATGTGCAATCTCCTCCATCCGCTTTTTCCTGTTGCAAACTTCCAGTTTTCCACATTTATTATACACAGGTTCTTCCAGCGTGTCAATATGATTGGTAATCGTTTCTTGACAATTTCTTCTGAATATAGTGTTCACATCTTATTGATTTGACGGTGCAAGGCATAGCATTCGATTTGGTTTCTGTATTTTCCCTTAATTTTCTTGATTCTGCTATTGACTTTTTCTTGAAATTGCTGTATGCTGGAAATCGAGAAAGGGGTTGATACGCATGAAATCCAAGAAACTTTTGACGATTACGCTGACCAGTCTGCTGATCGGAAGCTGTCTGGTCCTACCCGCACTGGCGGACAGCGCGGACGCTCCAAGCGGCGGAAATGTCGCGACTTACGAAATTTCCGCAAACGTAAAACGCATTGATGAATATGCGTTTGCAAACAGCACGAGCCTTGTCAGCGTGAAAATTCCTGATTCTGTAACTGCCATCGGGGATTACGCCTTCTCGGGCTGCACGAGCCTGAAAGAGATCACGATTCCCAGCAGCGTGACAGAGATTGGCGCGCACGCATTCGATGGATGCACGGCGCTGGTAAAGTTGCAGGGGCTGGAGAATGTGACAAATCTCAGCGACTTCACGTTCTATAACTGCATTTCACTGCAAGATGTTGGAGATTTGACTTCTTTGACGAGCATTGGCGAATCTGCTTTTGCAGGCTGCAAATCACTGACGCAACTCGGTGATATGCCCCATCTGAAAAGTATCGGCGCGTCTGCTTTTTCATACAGTATCAGTTGGGACGATGGAACAGAACAATATTGCGATTCACTGAAGCGTATTGGCGACATTTCTAATGTCGAACAAATCGGTGATTCAGCCTTTTTCAGCTGCGCGTCTTTAGCAGAAATCGGAAGTTTGCAGCATGTCACAACAATTGGGGATTGGGCTTTTGGGTATTGCACTTCACTCAAAGAAATCAGCAGCTTAGACAATATTAAAAAGATTGGAAGATGGGCTTTCTACGATTGTCAGTTGAATACGCTTGAAATCGGAGGAAATGACGTCCACATTGGGGCGGAAGCATTTTTCAGTTGCAATTCTCTTGCAAGCATCGAGGGCTTAAGCAACGTAACAAGCATCGGCAGCGGTGCTTTCGAGTCCTGCGCCACGACCACCATTAGCGGTCTAACGAACATTTCTGCCATTCCGGATAGCGCATTTGCCGGCTGTTTCAATCTGCAAAGCGTAGAAGGTTTGGAGAATGTGACGAGCATTGGCGTATACGCATTCTCCAGATGCTATGCGTTGGAAACACTTGATATCACCGATAATGTAACCACTATTGGTGCTTACGCTTTCAGAGATTGTGAATCGCTCACATCCATGGAGCATTTGAGCAATGTAACAAGTATTGGCGATAGTGCTTTTGTAGGCTGCACCTCCTTGGTTCGGGTTGGTGATATGCCCCATTTGGAAAGCATCGGCGACTCTGCCTTTGGTGTTTCCAGCCGTTGGCTTCCGGACGAAGGCATGTCAAAAGACTATGCCTGTGCGTCACTGGAAAGCATCGGAGATCTCAGCAGCGTTACTTCCATCGGCGAAAACGCCTTCTATCAGTGCACTTCGCTGAAAACCGTCGGCAGTCTCAGCCGCGTTACTTTCATCGGCGCAAATGCGTTCAAGCAGTGTACTTCCCTGCAAAGCATTGGGGAACTCGGCAATGTTACACGCATCGCGTATGGTGCCTTCTACGGCTGTGAATCACTGACCAGCATTAGCGGCTTGGAAAAGCTGACCGTCTTGAATCGAGAGACATTCCGCAATTGCAAATCGCTGAAAACCGTTGGTGATTTAAGCAGTGTGACAAGCATCAGCGAGAAAGTTTTTGATGGCTGCACTGCGCTAACCACGGTTGGCGATTTACGCAGCTTGAAGGCTGTTCCTGACAAGCTGTTCTACTGTTTGAAGGATCTTCTTTCAGTCGGCGATTTAAGCAGCGCTACCAGCATTGGGAAAGATGCATTCTATGGCTGCAGCAAGCTGGCGAGTATCGGGGACATGTCCAACGTCCGCACCATCGGCGAATATGCGTTTTCTAATTGCAAAGCATTGACCAGCCTTCCTGAACTGCCCCGGCTGAATAGCATCGGCAGCAGTGCATTCGCTGACTGCACCACTTTAACCAGCGTCGGGAATCTGACCAATGTCACAACACTCGGCACTTGTGCCTTCAATAGCTGCAAAGCGCTGAAAACCATTGGCGATTTAAGCAAAGTCACATCCATCGGATATTCCACCTTTGGCTTCTGCACCGCATTAGAGAGCGTAGGCAACATGAGCAGCGTAACTTCGATTGATTCTTACGCATTTGAAGGTTGCTCTTCGCTTGTGCGTGTCGGCAACATGAGTAATGTCGAATCCATTGATTCTAACGGTTTTGTGAATTGCAGCGCCTTGGAACACGTTGATGAACTTGACAAGATTACCAGCATCGGTCAGTATGCATTTATGGGCTGTACTGCACTGAAGAGTATCGGTTCCCTGCACAACTTGGAAACTATCGGGAAAGGTGCTTTTAACGGCTGCAGTGCACTGGAGCATGTTGATGATTTGTACAGCTTGACGCGCTTGGAATCCGGAGCCTTTGCACACTGTGCATCGTTGGTCAGCGTTGACTGGTCTGACAAATTAACCGCCATTGGGGATAATGCATTCAGCGACTGCACATTGCTTGTCAGCCTGGGCGATTTAAGCAGTGTTACAGCCATCGAACATTTTGCTTTTGCTGGCTGCTCCAGCTTGGAACGTCTTGAACACTTAGATAATTTGGTGAGCCTTGGCGAGGGCGTATTTGGGTACGGCAGCCATTATACAGGCTGTATCTCGCTGAAATCAATCGGCGATATGCCCAAATTGGAGTCAATTGAGCAGAAGTGTTTCATGGGATGCACTGCGCTGGAAACCGTCGGTGATTTAAGCAGCCTGAAGGAGATTCCATATGCGGCGTTTGATGGCTGCACCTCTTTGGTAAGCATCGGCGATTTGAGCAACGTAACCATTATCGGATCATACGGGTTCAACCAATGCAAAAAGTTGACCTCAATTCCAAATCTGGGCAGTTTGGAAAGCGTCAATCAATCTGCCTTCTCCGGATGCGAGTCGCTTGCATTGCTGGGCAATCTTCGCAAGCTAACAAGTTTTGGCTACTTGCCTTTCTATAACTGCCCAAACCTTGTCCTGGAAGTCCTGCCGGACTCCGCCGCTGAGCAGTACGCAAAGAACTACAGCATGCGGTACACCTACATTACGGAGTAATTCTCACATCACTTGGTTCTTCGCGGAATCTTGGGGGCAAACAACAAGATTCCGTGAAGAGCCTTTTTTGCACCATTTCGTCCACATCCACATCCATGTTGATATGTGCCGTTGGATTTCGCAGAACTATAGTGCGTTTCTAAAATGAGACCGGTGCAGTTTCAAGCAGATTTTCTTGCAATTCAAGGATGAAAACCGAAGGTTTACTGGCGGTAAATCGAGAAGTGCAAGAAAAGATGCCAAAATTGCACCGGTCTCATTTTAGAAACACACGCTAAGGAGCAATCAGCTCATAGAATTTGAGCGCCTCGACAATCGCAGTTTCCTTGTCTGGCGGACAGTGTGGCTGCTTTGCCTCCTCAGACTTCGGCTTGTAATTCTCACGCTCAATAATGCCACATTTCTGCTTCACCTGTGCGATATAGAGGTAGCTGACCTTCAAGCCATTATGTTCCAGAACATACGCTTTGATTTCCTCGTAGGTTGCCTTTTTCTCCGCGGCAGTCAAATCCAGCTCGTCCATCTTCACTTCAATCTCGATATGGTCCTTGCTTTGAAGTTGGACAATACGCATACCGTCTCGATATGTGTATCGTTGTCCAAACTCAAACTCATATCCTCTGCAATGATAGGAAGCTTGAATTTAATGGACTTGAGCCACTGACCGTTGGTCTGCCGTTCATCGTATATCTGTATTTCAGAAAGCAGCGATTCCATGAGCTGTCGCTTTTCCTGATCGTCCATGACGGAATAGAGCTTCTCAAAGTAAATCAAAACCTTGTAGATATTATCCCCGGTCAGCTTCTCTGCCTCAATTGCCATTTTCTTTGCTCTGGCGGCAATAAGCTGATTTTCCGTGTCCTCGATCTTATCATACATCTTGTAGAGCCGGTCATCAAGGTCTGCTTTGCGTTTGATGTAATGCTTATCGTCCGGGTCGAGGGAATCAATTTCATCCATCAGCCGCGCTTTTACGGAATAGCTCTGCCGAAGCTGCTTTTCATGTGCCGCGATCTCCTGCTCAATGGCAGAGGTATCCACCTTCATGCTGATTTTTTCCTGCATCATGGCTGCAAACTTCGGATTGCTTACCAGCTGTACGATAACCTCCGCAACGGCGCTGTCCAGCACTTCTTCATTGATCTGCTTCTTGAAGTCGCATTTATGTCCGTGCGTCATCGTGCGGTGCTTGCAGCCGTAATAAAAGAAGTCCTTGTATTTCGTACCATCTGCCTTATGCTTGATGCTTTTGTTTCCATACATTCCTACGCCGCAAACCGGGCATTTCACAATACCGGACAGCAGATGTATTTTTGTATCCTTGCCCCTGTTGACGTGTTCGTATTTTTCCGCTTGCGCTAACAGCTTGACCTGCGCCTCATGCCAGAGTTCTTCCGACACGATTTCCTCATGCAGGCCATCCACCAGCAGATAATCTTCCTGCTCCACCAGCCGGTAATCATTTCGGGTACCATGTACCTTCTCCGTCCGTCGTCTGCCATAAGCGATTTTCCCGCAGTATACCGGATTTTTCAGAATCCTGCGGATCAACGCAGAATCAAACAAGGGATTTTTTCCGTTTTGCCTTTGGATTTTGTGAGTCCCATGGGTCGCAAGGTATTTTGCAAGACCGTTTGCACCGGTATCCGTATGCACATACTGGTCAAAAATCACGCGGATTGCCGCTGCTTCTTCCTCATTGATGAAAAGCTGTCCCTTTTCCAGCTTGTAGCCATAAGGCGCAAAGCCGCCGTTCCATTTCCCTTCACGGGCTTTCTGGATTCTGCCCTCCATCGTCTGCACACGGATGTTTTCACGCTCGATTTCAGCCACAGCCGAAAGAACGGAAATCATCAGCTTTCCCGCATCCTTGGAGGAATCGATCCCATCCTCCACGCAAATCAGATTGACACCAAAGTCCTGCATGACTTGCAAGGTAGACAAGACATCTGCCGCATTTCTGCCGAAGCGCGAGAGTTTGAACACCAGTACATAGGACACGTTGTCCTTGCCAGACTTGATGTCCTCCATCATGTGGTTAAACTCTATGCGCCCTTCAATGGACTTGCCGGATTTACCGGCATCCTCGTATTCGCCCACGATCTCATAGTCGTTGAACTCGGCATAGGCTTTCATTCTGGATTTCTGTGCATCCAGAGAGTATCCATCAATCTGCATAGTCGTGGACACGCGGGTATAGATATAGACTTTTATCTTTTCTTTTTTCATCACGTCTTCTCCGCCCCGGCTTACTTTTTATCTGTTTTCTGTTCCAACAGCTTAATAGCATCCAGATAATCGCGCTCAACTTCGCTAATGGTACGGACTTTGTATTTCCTATACTCGTCGGTTGCCTTGTCAATGGCCTGCTGATGGCTGACACTGCCATTACCAATCAGCAGCTGCTCCCCGCTCATGGTCAAAATTCGGTCAAGATGCGCCGACCAGTCCTGCATAGTCATCGCCTGTTCCCGTTCTGCCTGCCGTTCTGCAAAGTCCAGATAGCCGGACACCAGCTGCCCCATCGCACGAAGCTCTTTCTCGTTCAGATAGTTCTTGGCAACTACCGCCTCTTTCAGCGTCGGCTGACTACCTGCAAAGGTGGTCAAGCCCATAAACTCTTTTTCCGCATCGGCGCGTGTGTAAATAACCTCCGCCGCCGTTTGCCCGTGAATCGCATAATGAATTTTGTTTTGAACTTTCCGAAAAAACTGAACGGAGATTTCCGCCTTCGGGTCATAATCAATGCTGGTCGCGTAGATTTCAAGCACCTGACGGTAAAACACCTTTTCGGAAGCGCGGATGTCGCGGATGCGTTCCAGCAGCTCCTTGAAGTATCCGCCGCCACCCAGATTTTTCAGGCGCTCATCATCCAGCGCAAAGCCTTTCCGCATATACTCCTTCAAAATCCCTGTTGCCCAAATGCGGAACTGAACGCCGCGCCGCGACTTCACACGGTAGCCAACAGAAATGATAACATCGAGATTGTAGAACTCAACCTGATATGTCTTTCCGTCTGCGGCAGTTGTTGCAAATTTTGCAACAACTGCATTGCGGTCAAGCTCGCCTTCCACAAAAACGTTCTTGATATGACGAGAAATTGTGGATTTGTCACGCTGAAACAGCTCCGCCATCTGGTCAATGGACAGCCAAACCGTATCGCCGTCAAAGGTCGTTTCGATTTTTGCCAGTCCATCCTCTGTCGTGTAGATAAGTAGCTTGGACTGATTGCTATCTTTGCTCCCGTTCATGTCATCTACTCCGTCAAGTTTATATAACTCAATGCAGGGGCACATGATCGCCCTGCATTGAGTTTGGACATCAAATGCACGTTAATTATATCATGCCGTTTTCATGTTTTCAATACCATCTTTAGACTGTCTCGAATTATTTACAGCTTCTTTGCCATCAGAAGCATACGATGATTCCGGAAGGTTGTCCAAATTCAGAACCATTGCGTATTTTTCTATCAAGTTTGCAAGCAAATCTGCAAAACCGCCCCATTCATCTTTATTCCAATGCGCTATCCTGATCAACCTTCCTTTCTCGGTTGCCCTGCTCTCTGTATGCACTGACTTCTTTCTGCGCCTTGCGCTGCTGCTGGGAATACCTTGCCACAACTCC
>ENA-UOJL01000660-UOJL01000660.1-human-gut-metagenome-genome-assembly--contig:-P47-NODE-660-length-46725-cov-15.466724_pt1 | contig 46725 bp, 75 predicted proteins | sample MGYA00242347_ERZ723894 | MGnify/ENA metagenome assembly ERZ723894
CTACAGTGTCACTGTCGGCGCTGTCGTACTCGTCCGCCATGTCGGCCAGTTCACACAGGCGGCGGCAGTCGTCCGGGTTCCATTCTCCATTGTGACGGATGCGATACGCAGTAAGTTCTGCAGAATCCTCTTCAAGGAGCACAACAGCGTCAACATAGCGGTTGCCGTCTGGGTCTTCGTCGTCGATATAATCATTTGTGCAATTCTTCCAGTCTTCCATCTGCTCGATGCAGTAATCTACATCGTCGACCATAAAAGCATCAACTTCGCCGTCAAATTCGAGACCTGCGGTTTCAAAAAACTCATTGGCCCAATCTGGACCATATCCGCTGCCATTCCAAATTTTCATTGTGACTTCTACAAGCTTCTTTCCGTCTGTCATCTTCATATCTTTTTACCTTTGCCCTTTGGGGCTTCCTTTCTCTCTTTGTGCCTTTAGTATAACTTAAAAAAGTTACTATATCAAGACTTTTTTTGAAAGTTTTTTAAAATTTTTTCTTCTTCGGCTTGGTCTGGCGCGTAGTATATAAGATGTTCCGGCTGCATGTGCAAAATGCAGCATATACGGTTAATAGCTTCAAGGCTTATATGTGTATCCCCTGCCTTAATTTTTCGCCATGTATCCTGTGATAAAATGCCGCTTTTCTGCGCTGTGTAGGCTGTAACGCCTGCGGTAGCCAGTGCGCCGGCTACATCAAATTTAAACTTTATCATACTTATAGCATTCTCCTTTCGCGTTTGGTGTATCGCTACATATATATAGTAGCTTTTCCATGGCAAAAAGTCAAGAAAAAATATAACGAAAAAAAGTTATAAAAAGGCTTGACATAACTTTTAAAAGTGATATAATAAGGGTGTAAACAAAAAAAAGCCGGTTGCACTACCTACCAAGCAAACGCAACCGGCACCAATCAAAAAAAAGAAAGGTAGCTTGATTATACATCAAGCAAAGGGAAAAAACAATGTTATATTCAGAGTTAGCAAAAACTTATAGAAAGCTTTTCAAGAAGTATCCTAATATTTCTAGTCTTCAGGATTTCGGCGGCAAGATTTTAGAAGAAAAAACAACCTATGCTAAGCGCGGCACACGTTGGGTTGAAGTGAAAAAAGAAGAAAAAGAAGTACCGGCAACTTATGTTTTTAATGTATTTGATGCAGTACAATTTTTTAAAGATTTAGGCGGATACGAAAAAGTAAGTTGTGGTTATACAAAGGCCGGATATCTTCCAGACGAGTTACTAAGCATCAGCCCTAATAGAACGGAAAAAACAGTAAGAAAATATTATTTCATTTAAAAAAATAAGGTGGGCGAAAATGCCCACCTTTTTATTTGCTTCGTGCCTGATCAAGTAAGCGCTGCGTATGCTCCTGACCGTATATATCCATGATATCAAGCTGATACCGCGCATCAGTCAGGAGCCTTTGCAGGTCTACCGCTTCCAGGTCTGGCGTATAGTTCTTAGTCTTCTGGCTAGACGGCTCCGGCTCTGCCGCAGGTGCTGCAGGTCCTTCTGCATCTGGTGCCGCTGATCGGATGCTATCGCGGCTGATTTTTTCAGCTATCGCGGCTTTTATATAGCCGTTGACTGATAGGCTTGTAGCCGCTGCCGCCTCTTGTAGTCTGGTGTAATCTTCGCACCGCAAATCGAGCGGCACGCGCTTATAAGTCTTACTTGCGTATCTTATAGTAGCTTGCTTGTGTGCGTCTGATGTTGCCATGTGTTTTTCTTTCCTTTCTTATATTCTTTTCCACCTCTAGCATAATTATACACTATAAAGATAAAAATATACACGTACATAATGCACAAAAATATACACGTACATTTATACAGAATTACTATTGAATATACACGTACGTTGTTATATAATACAGTCAGAAGCAAGGAAAACAACAGCTACGCCGAGGAATTTTAAGTTTTGCGTTTCTCCGCTTTAGGCGGCGAGGTTCACGACCTGGGGACGCTTTACCGGAAAAACCGGAACAAAAAAAAGAAAACTAAAAGAAAGGTTAAAACAATGATTTTAAAGACAGTATCTATCAGCGCCGCGCCGCGAGAGCTGCATATAAAGCTTTTCAAGGCTCACGGTGATGAGCTGGAGAAGCTTGAGAAAGAAATTGCAAGCCTTGACGCTGTGGCCCTTGTGTCATGGGCACGAGTATTCGAGGTGGTAAAGACTCCAGGTGTGGTGGCACACTGGGAAGTGCAGCACGAAATTGACGGCAAGGCATACACAGAGCAACGCATATTGCACGCATCCGTAAAAAATCCGGGCTGCATTCAGTTTTCTACAGCTCACATCTACCCAGACGAATATATCCCGGTGATGGATTCACAGTTTAAAAATGCAGCCGATTTTTTCAGATATGAAGCGCCACTGTCGGCGGTTGTTATTATTGAAAAGGTTGCGTGACACGGAAAGAGGTGATAAAATGAAGGTAATCTGGGAATCAAGCCTGCAGATTGAGAAGATGCGCAGCAGTGCAGAGCGTGCTATTCTCTGCCAAAGGTCAAGAGGGTTCAAGGCAACTTGTTACTCGGCGTGCTGATCTTTGACGGTATGGCGGTTGCACTGTGTTTTGGGAGTGTTCGATAGGAGAACATAAAATATTTTGTACAATACTTACAATGTGCAAACAGTACTGCTATCTTATAATAGTGCATATTGACAAGGGAAAGGAGTCGGCAATGGCAAAGAAAGATTTAACAGGCGAACGGCATGGAGATTTGGTGGTGCTGGGAGCTTCCGAAAATAAATACGCTAGTCCTAACACCGGAAAAAGAATAAGCCTTTGGAAAGTGAAATGCTTAAAATGCGGAAATATAAAAGAAATGCAGGCATCTCACTTTTACAGATGTGTAACATGTGGATGCGTAAGAAGACGTAAATACCACAACTGTGTAATATGTGGAAAGCCATTTATTTGGCATCCGAGTGATACAAAACAATGTTGTTCTGCTAAATGTGCGGCACAATTAAGAAAGAAACACGGCTTGTGTACGCCAAAGGGGACACCTATGCCGCCTGCTCTAATTGAAGCTCAAAAGAAAAGTCAATTAGTAAAAGCGGCTCGCGAACGATTTGCAAAAGAAGCAACTAAAGCGGCTCATGCTTTGCCAGAAGGACAACCGGGACCACAAAACAGAACTGCTAAAAAGTGGATTTTAATTGATCCTCTAGGAAATTGTTATATAGCAGTATCGTTGAAGGATTGGGCTAGAAGAAATTGCCGAAGGTTCTTTGATGAAGATGTACCAGAAAATATTGCAGCTGGACGCGTGCGTGGTGGTTTTACTGCAATTGCAAGTAGTTTACGTGGTGTGTCTTCACGGAGATCTAGGCCAGTGTATACTTATAAGGGCTGGCGATTGGAAGAGTTACCAGTTGAAAAGACCGAAGAGGATGTTAAAATGGCGTTGGAAGAAAATAGGAGACAAAATGGCGAAGAGAAAGAAAAAAGTTGAGAATAAACGAATCCTGGCGCTAGAACTGTACAAAGGATTTTTAAAGGTTGAACCCGATTTGGCTGATCAAGTAAAAGCTGCGATTGAGGATTTTAAAGCTCAAGGTGCGAAATGGGACGAAAATATTGTGTACTGTCCTAATGATAAAATATTGCTAGAAATCCAAAAAGTACGCATGGGGGAGCCAGATGCGAAGTATTTCAAAAGGCTTAGAAATGCTACTGCAGGATTGATTTCAGCAGTAGCAACGTGGGATTTATCAAAAGTAATTTATCGCTTTGATGAAGATTTTTATAGTGAATTAAAAGAAACAGAAGGAATAGAAAAAGTTCCGGTAAACATGTTACTTCATTTGCCATATAAATGTTTATGTCTTCAAGTTGGTGACGAATCAAGGTTTATATATTTGAATTATGATTTTGAATTTAAATTATATGAATTAAGGATTGAAAGACTTTTCTTTAATGACGATGAAAACAGAATTGAATCAAGGAGCTATTTTTTAACCTTATCGTCTGATAAATTACAAAAATGCATAGACCATACAATTTCCAGTGGAATTGATAACTATAAAAGAGTGGGGCTGCCGGAGTTTTCGGAGAAATTTGAAGAAACATATAGAAAAGATCGCGAAATATTTCAAAGCACAATACAAATGATTCTGTTTATACTGTCACAGAATGTAGATATTGTCGAGAATGAAGAAAACAAGAAAGCAAGAAAGAAATATGTTCGTTCTGGTGCAAAGGAGATTCCCAAGGTATTGGATGCAGGATACCGTGTGGGAGCTGAAATAAGGAACGTTAGGGAAATCAATGTATACAAGAACAAGACAGAAGCAAACGAACAAAACCTTGATACACTACCCTCTGCCGCAGGAAGTAAAAAGACTCCGCATGTACGTCGCGCACACTGGCATCATTTCTGGATAGGGAGTGAAAAGGCAGGAAATAGAAAACTTGTGATCAGATGGTTGCCACCTATAGCAATAGGAAGCAGAGTCCAGGATCTTTCACCAGTTGTACATGATATTAGAGCATAGTCAAAAACTTCTGGCTAAAGTCACGAATTTTTAATAAAAAGAAAGGAACAGGAAAACAAGAATGAATGAAGAAAAAATGAAACGAGTAATTGAAGCAGTAACGCAGTGCAAGCCACTTGCCAAAAATGATTGGCCGAGAGGGCGTGAAGAATGGGGATGGTTGCTGGATAAAACATGCGATTTGTACAGCAATTATATTTCTTTGGAAAACGAAGCTCTGAAAAAGGCAGTTAAAATTGTAGTTGAAGAGTTTTTTGATTTTGTTGATAAAGTCTATCCAGAAAACGAAGAGCCTATTCCAGGTAAAGAATTTTTTGATTCTGTTGATAAAAACTATTTAGAAGATAAAGGGTATATTCCGGATTTTGCAGAAGAATTATATGAAAAACTTGTTGACGATGATGGAGATGAAAAAAAGGAAAAAGAAAGAGATATAGAACGTACAATAAACTTGATGATGACAATAATAGAATTTACGTGTCATTGTGAGGAAGAATACTTAGCACAAATGCCTGCCGAAGAGTTAAAAGCATGGGAAACATTAGCAAGGATAGATAAAAATTATAGAATAAAAATTTGTCGAGGATATAAATTTGGGAAAATAGCAGATGGTTTTGTGATCGACGACACAGTTGATAACTTGATACAGCTCCACAAAAACGCAGAAGAGGCACGAGAAAGCGAAATTGCGTATCCATTTAAATGGTATATGCAAAAATAAAAGATATAATATTAAAGTATAGCTAAAAAGTAGGGATAGAATCAAATCTATCCCTATTATTTTACAGTTCTTGACAGTATTTTACATTATTATACATTATTTTACTGTAAAATAATGTCAAAATCTATCGGCTTTTCTTACGGCGCTTCTTCTGCTTCTGCTGTTTGTATTCGGTTCTTATGACTGTGATATTTCCGACAGTTTCCTCGGTTCTGATGCGCTTCAAACTGCCAACATAGGTTATTATGCTGATTTCATGTTTTTTTCCACTTCTACTACCCATATCATCCCCTCAACTTTCTCGTAAGCTGCTGTCCAAACGATTCTCGATACGTGATTTTTACGTCTGTGTCCACATCAATTGGGCGGCCAACGACTAAAATTTCTGCAGGATGGAGTCGGGAACACATTTCTTTGAAGCCCTGCCGATAACACTCCTTGCCTTGATCGGTAAAGCAGCCGTTTGTGCTGACTGCCAGCGTACTCTCTTCTGGCAACCCTTCAAAGCAAAAATCAAACGTCTCTGTGCTTCCCCAACCTACAGTTGGAATGATGTTACAGCCGTTCATAAATAGCCACCATGCCAGGGCGCGGCTTCTGTACACTTGATGCAGCTGCATGACCTTTGGCATAGAGTCATAAAATGAGAAGTCAGGAGCACAGATGTATTTAAAATTTTCAAGTGCTGGAAGATACTTTTGCGGCTGATTCCATAATGGCTCGAATCGTGTATCGTCAATAAAAAAGTGGCAAAGCGCCTTCTTCGGATTTTTTTCTTTTACCGCCTCACAAAATGATACTGCATTAAGCCCACTCAGAGTAGCATGTACTGGGAGCAGTTTTGGAAAGCCCAGTGGAGTAAGCTCGGATTGATAAAGATATCGCTCACGGAGAACGTCTTTTTGCGTGTGAATCTTTGTGTACATCTGCCTTCCTTTCTGGCACATTGCCTAAAGTCTTTATTTTATGCACAGTTCCTAATTGAATTGCTTCCTAAAAGCTGATATATAAGTTCATCTGCAACAGTTACTATACTCCTGCCAAAAAGGCTTATAAAGTCTGCGACAATTTCCTCCGTTTCAATTGGGATAGAGTATCCGTATTCCATTGCGTGAACATGTGTTAATTCGTGGCACAGCACTTTATCAATCATCTGGCTTGACAGATCATTACACATAAAGACAGTCTTTAAATTGTTGTCGGTTACACCGAGAGTATATGTTCCGTCACTGCGTTGCAACTGCGGATCACCAGGATTGACAAAGCAAACTTGCCAAGTGTTGTTATTTACTGTAAAAAACATTTGATACCCCCATTATAGCACATTTATAATAAGTGCGCAATTGAAATAAAACCGGGAGCATTTGCCCCCGGCTGTACCATTGATTATATACGCTGTACCCAGTTTGTCATTTTGGTTTTCATCATAGTTTTTTCGGAAGCTGAAAGCCCTGGCATGATCTCTTTAAGATCTTCGTCGATAACGGCTAGCAAGGACTCAAGCCCTCGCATGTTTGCGTCATTGTCTTCTTTGGTATTAGCTTTGTGCATGTCCTTAGTCTCACTGTATGACCTTCTAGCACGGTCATATCGGCTTTCTGACTTCATTCCCATATCTTCTACGCTTCTACCATCTGACGGCATTTGGGAGCCTCTACGTGGGTCAGAGTAGTACATGCGCCCAAAGCGGAGTCTATCAAGATCACGCATACGCTCTTCTTCTGGCATATCAGCCCATTCATAATACATTTCTGGTGTCATGTGCCAATAAGGTGGTTCGTCATAACCGCGTCTGCCTGTGGTTCTTGTCCCTCTACCCTTTGGGGCAAATCTGCCGTTAGCATATCTGTAGCGGTCGTAATAGCGGCGTGACGGGTAATCACCGTATTGCTCAACCATTTCCATGATTTCATCATCGTTTTGCAGCTTATCCATTGCCTCAACGATGCGATAATCTTTATCAAAGCAAGCAATATTCTTAACGATTTCAGTCCAATCTTTTAAATCATCAAGATTCTGGCCTTCGAAATTGTCAATTCCGATAGCTTTAGCTTTTTCCTTGACGCACTCTAAAATTTCTTTAGCCCATTTATGCATAGTCTACCTCCAATCAAGCAACCCTATTTACTATAAGGTTTGCGTTAGCAACTTCAATAGCGGCGCCACTTGTATTCTCAACTGCAATATTTACGCAGCAGCCACGCGGAACATTGATGAAAATGCCCGAAGATACATTATTGAATTGAGACACTGCAGCTGGTGTTGAAATCATTTCGGAAGCAAGCACTGGCTCACCACTGATAGCAATTGCTAATGATATAGGAGCCACAGTTCCCCCAGCCGGAAGAGCTATATTCGCAGAAAAGTCTACAAAAAAACGTGCCTGACACTGATTCGTAAGACCTCTAAGAGTAATGATTCCACTGCCTTCACGGTGCTGTATGCAGTTTGAACCCTTAACAGATGTACTTGTAAAAGTTACATTTCCATTTGCCGCAACTTCCTGCGTTGCGACTGCAACATATTCTGCCATTCGATACCTCCTTAAAATAAGGGACAGGCTCTATTTTGAGTCTGCCCCTTTGCTGATAGTAATACTGCGTTAGTTAGCAGACATAACCTTGACGATTAAGATACTTATTCTTCTTCTTTTTTTCTTAGATATTCAGGTATTTCGATACGAGGAAGTTGATGAAATTTTTGCTCTTTCTTGCCAAAAAGACATTCTTCTGGTGTCCAACCAGCATTATATCTATATCTTATGGCTTCTTTACTTAACCCAAGTTCTTTCGACCATTGAGAAAGAGTTTTCTTTACCCCATTATAAGTTATAAAAACAGAAGTCCTCTTGTTAGATTGTTGCTCGGCCATCGAAATCCATTTACAATTATCAGGTTCGTAATTACCATTTACATCTATTCTTTCTAGGGTGAGACCATCAGAATATCCATTTTTATACGCCCATTCTCTAAAATTCCAAAATTTAAGCCAATCGTCGCATATTTTAATTCCTCTCCCACCATAGTTTTTATAGCACGGAATTTTTTTATTGTAACATCTTGTCTTTATCGAACCCCATTTTTTGTAAAGCGTACCTGTTGATTCTCCGTGACAGCATCTTGTCTGTTTAGCATAAAAGCTTCTTAGACATCCGCAAGAAGTACTGGTGCCACGTTCAAGATTGTATTGATAGCACTTTATATCTTTTCCACAGTCGCAATGACAAAGCCATAAAATATTTCCAGTTTTTCTTCCTAGATTTTTTATAGCGGTCAGATTTCCAAATTTCATTCCTGTTAAATCCTTAGCTTTGTGAATACAGCCGCAACTTTTTGTGTGACCGTTTTTAAGACTTTTCTCATTTACAGCTGCATAGTTTCCACAGTCGCATTTGCATTTCCACAGATCGTATCCTTTTTCATTTTTACCTGAATATTCAAGAACTGTAAGTTTTCCAAACTTCTCTCCAATTAGATTTTTGCTTGTCATGTGTCCAACCTCCGATTATAATAATAAAATTATTATATCATAAATTGGACACATAAACAATTCTAAACTTTATATAGAGAGAAAGTTAGCAATTACATCCTGCATTGCAACCATATCCAGCATACGGGTATGGAGCTGGTACTGTGTAGGACGGAACTGGAGCCGGGTTAATTCTGCGAATTAGCTCTGCAGTCTGAGCCTCCTGATTAGCAGTAATATATGCGTTTTGCGCTGATTGAGATGCTGCAAGCTCAAGCTTTTGAACTTTGTCTCTAAGGTCAGCATTTTCTTTAGCGCAGAGATAATCAAGAACTGCCCTAGTGCCTGCATTCTGGTTGTCAATGATATCACGTGTATTGGTTGCTGCATTATAGTTTAACTGGCAGAAGCCTTTATCAATGGACTGCTGAATTGCATTTGCTTGTGTAGCCATGTTATAATTGGTGTTAGAGAGTGCCTCTTTGTTGTCACAGCAGCATTGTGCGAGTTGTGCCTGCAGAGCATTTGTATTTTGCATATTAGCTACGGTATCGGCGTTGATAGCCTGCTGAATGCCATATCCAGTCTGCATGATGTTTGTGTTGATTCCATTAAATCCGGTTAACATGCTATTGTTGACTGCGTAGAATCCATCACAAATACCATTGTTGATTCCGTCTAACTTTCCAATAATCGCTTGGTGATCAAAACCACGCTGAATTGCGCTGTCTGTGTAGGCTGCCGCGGTAGAACCCATGCCGCCACCGTTGTTGCCCCAGCCACCGAAGCCATTACCCCAGCCGAAAATGGCAAAAATCAAAATGATCCAGATCCATCCCCAACCGTCGTTGCCCCAGCCGCCGCTGTTGTTACCGTTACCATCAATGCTAGCCACTAATGGTACACTACAGTTTCCTGAGTTAAACATACTATTTACCTCCGTAATATTTTTTATATACATAATCTTGCGCAAGAATTAGTATCATGTTTTTATTGCATTCCAAATTGATTTTTTATCTGGCGAACTGCATCATCAACATTTATCCCTTTTTCTTTGCAAAGGTTGCGAGCTAATTGTTCTACACCCTTTGTATCACCTTTATTTGCCATATCCATAGCATTTTTTAAAATAGGATTACTCATAGCTTGGCTGTTTCCAGCCATCTGCTGCAAAAACTGCTGTGGATTCCTCATGGCTTGAAATAGCTGAAATGGATTATTCATTCTCGTTTGCCTCCTTCTTTAAGCCTCCGGACCTTTTAGGCACTATTTTAGGCATCAGTTCATCAAACTTCTTTTCGAGGCTATCAAATCTTGCCATAAATGCCTCTGTAGCCTCGTCAGATAGCCCCATTTTCATTTTGGACATGTCGGCTGAACTATTCGCCGCATTTGGCTGTGAAGCTGTGTACGGCTTATATACAATCGTTCTAATGGTTCCATCTGCATTCCATGATTTTGTATAGATCTCTGACATGTCTTGCTTTGGGAATACGGCAACTGAACCGTCCATAGGTACATCGTTCGCAGTAATTTGTTCGACAGCTTGCACGACCTTTCCGTTCAATCCAGCCTGCTGCTGTGGCTGAATGCTTTGCTGCTGATTAAAAAGCGGTTGGTTTTGCTGCAGATCATAACGCGGCTGCTGATATTGATACGGGTAATAACTATTATATTGGCCATACATTGTCTGTTGGTTGTACGGTTGATACATCTGATTTGGTATCGGCATCGTCGATTATCACTCCTTCCTCGTCAAGAACCTCTCCAATAGCCTGAATCATTGCTGATTGATACTGCATTGGAATCATACATACATCTGGTCTTTCAAATATTTTAGTTAAAAATGATTCAGGAAACATCATTCACACCTTCCTTCCTCTTATTCTGACTGTATTGTGCCATAAAAATAAGATGTAAAAACGACAGGGATACGACATGTTAACGACAAAAAGAGCTGCCAGATAAACTGACAACTCTTTTAAAGAATATTTTACTGTAAATAAATGTCAACTATTGTCAAATAAAGTTAAATAATGTAAAGAAATGTAAAATACACTATTACAACATCTGCAATTCCTCTCCTGTGTCCTTTGATGTAAGCTTGATAGAAACGTCATATCCTAATGCTTCGGATATCTGACGTATATCACTTTCTCTAAAATTATTTAATCTAAGCTTTTTGGACACATTGGACTGAGAGCATCCTAATAGTTTTGCAAGCTGAGTGCCGTCCATCTCTTTCTTAAACATTATTGTTTTTATGATGGTTGAAAACGTGTTTTTATTTTCTGAATCCACTTAATCACCTTCTTCCTTTGATTTAAGATCTGCCTTGTAAGAGCTTAAATGTTCTTCTATAGTTTCAAGACTATTGGATTCCTCTGGAATCAATCGGTTGAGATAATATAAAAAAGAATTATAAGCCTTTGCTGTGCAATAATACTTTTCCTTGCCATTCACCGTAACTATTCGACCTCTAAATGATGTCGGGGATGCATTATCAATTAAAGATTTGGAAAAGCTCAATGCAGACCGCTTAACTAGTTTTTGGAAAATTTTAAATTCGGCGGCATTTGACGAAAGAAATCTGGCCCAAATCAAATCCAGGTCACTAGAAAACTCATATTTTTTAAGTTCAGTTGGATTTTGCTTGCCACTAGCCAACTGAATGTTGTATGACAATACGCCAATTTCATTTGTGATATAACGGCACAGCTCAATGCCAACAGATATGTAATCTGCAAAGTTAAGATCGAGATTTGCTGTAAATCTTTTTGAACATTCATCAACAAATTTCATCGCCTTGGAGTCATACATCATTCCGCAAGTTTGAAAGCCTGCGCTGCTAATTCCGATTAAGCGCAACCATGTAACAGTATCTTGATTGTTGTAAAGTATCTTGTCGAGTAGTTGCCACAATGGAACATCGTTAAATAAGCGAAGTGGTTTAGCGCTGTTACTGTTTAAAATGTAAAGCGCCATGGTTTCAGCTACAACACGTTCTTTATCAAAAAGCTCCCCACCCAATGCATTAAATCCGGTTATGACCCCATTTTCACGCTTGAGAAATATCCTGCGCGATTGGTGCGTGAATAATTCCGCTGGGTTAGAAGGTGGATCAATCTTTTTGCGCTCATCGGATCGTGGCGAGCATTCCCATATTGGGCAAGGCTTAGGCCACAATTCTCCATTACCATTCTGTAAAGGAACTAGGTTCATCATAAGTGTTTCAAAAAGATTTCGCCCGATTGCGTAAACAATAGTATTTTGCCCCAACCATCCAATACTGATTGAAGGCAAGCCTGCTTTACTCGGCTTTACAGAAACATCATCATACCCGTTGATAAAAAGAAGCCATCTAGCCGCTTCTGCATATGTTAGTTGCATTTTTGCTTTTCCACTTCTTGTCGCAAAAATTCGTACCTTGTTGTTGCTTTCAGAAATTTCTCCGTTTAACTTTGCAGCACCAAAAGCAGTTCCTTTTTTAGCTTCGTTTGCCTGATAGAATGGAGCATCAGGCTGAAAAAGCCAGAAACGTTCTCTGTATTCCTCTAAATATTTTAAAAATGCTTCCGGAAAATGTCCGAGACTCCAATAACTTTTCCAACGACTGATTGCTTCATCTCTGTTTGAAAGTGGAATTTCATCACCGTTTGAGTTGAATCTTGCAAATCCAGAATGAGCAATCGCAAGAAGTAGTCGTATCATTGCGACATTTTGAGTATCTGTTTCACCTGCCAAATCCATGTATTCATGGCTGTGGGTGAAAACATCTTTAAGTGAAACTTCTTTAACGGCATAGTTAGGAAGCAATACACGCACCCAATTTTCGTCAAGCAAGTTAAATTCTTTTTTCATATATATCCTTCTTTCTGCAGTTCTTTACTTTATTTAACAGTTCTTTACTTTAAAATAATGTCAAATAAGGTTAAATACTGCTATTTACTAATATATATATTTCTTGCAATGCATAATCTATATTTATACGGCTCAAATATCCGATTTTTGCATTCCAATCTTGAGCCTGTGCAATCATGGCATAATACAGTTTGTGGCTCAGGTGAGCAGTTACGAAGAACACAAAGTCAGATTTTTTTAATGCAGCGTTGCGCACAGTGCTGACATTTCCTGCACTGATATATTGCCAATCCGGAAGATAAGTTTTAAGCTTCTTTATCAAGTTTGGATGCCCTCCAACAATTGTACCACTAATGTTTTTTAATTGCTGAATTTGCTCTTTAGATAGCTCGTTTGTAATTTCGGTTTCCGAATCAGATTCCAGTGAAAATATATGCTCTCGTAAAGCATAAAGCTCCCTGCGTTCACCCTCTACCTTTTGCAACTCAGATTTTAGCGCATCATTCTTCTGCTTGAGTAGATTTATCTGATCAGATAAGCGCTGAACCTGCTCAGTACAAGCTTTTTGCTCAGACATCCTGCGTTCTTGAGATTCAGATAATGCAGATTTTGCTTGAAGCAATTCATTTTTAATACTCTCTACTTCAACATACACGTCTTCACGATTGTGCTGGAAGTAATATTCTTTAGATTGCTTATATGCCTTACACATAGCTAATATATAACTTGTATATTTTGCGTAAGTGAGGAAGTCTTCACGTATTCCTCCTCTTTTTCCGTGCGTATAAGCAATTGCTAATGATTCCAAGTCTTCACGTGTGAATTGCAATTCGGAAAAAATAGAAACACTTGAAAGTGACTCAATGTCAAACACTGTAGTGTATCCAAATTTCTCATTTTTTGGTGCTAACTGGATCTGCTTAAATAAATCTTTTGGAAGTTGACTAATGTATGATTTTGCTCTTTCCTGAAAAGCACAGTCATATTTCTTTAACCCTTTTTGTATTCTACGTTCTGGATTGTATCCGTAGTTTGCAATAAAGGAAAGTAATTCATCACATTCTTTACGTTCTTGTACCAACTCTTGCGGCCACATATTTAAAAAGTAATAGCCTGCAAATAAATGGCCGTTAAAGTTATCGTCCGAAACATGATCTGACTTTGCAAGCTTTGCATAAATGACTTCTCCAATTACACTATTAAAATGAATCGGTTCGTCTTTTGGAAGCCTTTTAAAAATGTTGTATAGCTTTCTGTATCCCTTTTTGAAAAGAATATCCAAAGAAGTCAGTGCTTGTTCATCTTCTGCGTAGCTATATTCGACGATTCCAAGTGCTTTTTTATAAGCTTCTTCTGTTTGCAAAGACAGCTCTTCCGAAAATAAAGTATTGTAATATTTGCTCTGCTTTGCAGCATTATAATAAGCTACAGCATTCTTGCCATATTCGACTTCTAAATCTAATCGTATATGGCGTGCAAACGCGATAGCGCAAGCGTAAAACGGTATCAAGTTTACTTGCTCCATAAAATGCCTCCTTTCTTTAATAAGTTTTTAACTCTCATTTATTTTTATCTTCTAATAGTTCATTCAGATTTGCTTTTTCTCCATTGGTGTAGTTTTCTATCACCTAGAAGATTCTTGACAGGCTTCAGTAGACGCTCACCTGTAATGACGTTCGCTTCCCATCATTATGAACCTCTATAAACTTATTCGGATTTCTTCTATTTCTGAACATCCGAATCGTCGTCATCTTCCTTTACCTCCTTTACTTCACCTGATACTAAATGATACCAGGTATCGGCCTTAATAGATGTTCCATCTACTAAGACGAATTTTTGACCAACAAGTTTCCACTTATCCGCCCAAACAGTGGCGGATTCGTACTCTAGGTCATACCACTTACCGGTGTATTCCCACTCAGAAAGCACCAGGTAAGTACCGATGACTCCTTTAGCCTTAGAACCAGGTCCCCAGGCCACAGCGATTGACTCTGCAGCCATAGCACTGACTATATTTCCATAAGCATTTCCAACGGAAACGCTCTTTTCGCCATAGCTACTAGAAACGCTCTCGTAGCCGGTAGCTACAGAGACTCCTCTAATTCCTTTAGAACTGGAATCAGAATCATCTCCAGTGGAGACAGCTACTCCACATTTTTGATTTGAGTTTGCAGTGGAATCATCCGCTGTAACTACAGCGGCGGAACGAAGTCCGCTTTCTGCTGTAATCGCTGTTCCCTTGTATCCCGTGGACACAGCTACTGCCTTTCCACCTAAAACTTCTGAGGAACTTTCATCTCCGGTGGAGACTGCTACTCCAAATATTCCCTCAACTAGAGACTTACTTTCGTCTCCGGTAACTACACCTGCTGAACAGAATGCAGATGCATTAAAAATTTCAACCTGACTTTTTGGAGCTGTTGCTCCGAAAAATTCCTGTACGCAATTTGCGATTTTAATTTCATTTGACATATTTTCCCTCATTTCTCCCCGATACCGATAGGACAGTAAGTTTGCCTTTTCGCGCCATCTGCATTTATAGAGGCTTTGGACTCTCGTGCATTGCACGGCTGCATTACACTCCGGTTTACCTCCACCGGAAGGTGATTGACTCAGCCAAAATCAAGACGGTTCTCGAACGCATCGAGAATGCCTCTGATTTCTGCCGCCAGATTCGTAACTGCCTTATACTGTCCCAGATTCTCGATCTGGTCAGCCTCATACAGTTCTTTTGCCTTTGCTTCTTCATTCTCCAGTGCTTCGTTTAATGCTGCGTATAAACTTCTAAGTTCTGTCATAATAAACCTCATTTCTCCCCGTCTCGCCACTAGGTCAGCATAAATTTGATTTGCCTTGTACCGCCCGTTTTGCCGATAGCACAGCATTTTTCATTTGCCTTGCTGGGCTGAATTTTTTTTGCGGTCAACTAGTTCTTTACCTTATTAAACCTTTTTTAAATGTCAAATAATGTAAAGAATTATAGATCATGTGTCCGCATGTATTCCTCAATGGCGAAGCAAGCAAATCCTGCTAGGGTGCGGCCTGACTTACGAGCAGCTTCTGAAAAGGCTGCCTTTTGTGATTCAGTGCATGATACGCTGAACTGAATCTTACGCTCAGCTGCAGAGACTTCTCTGCGTCCTACATATCCACCATTTGGACCAATCTTCGGAGTTGGATTATATCCAGGCGTATACACTCTGTTTGGATCAACTGGGGCGGAGACAAATACTGTTTTTTTTTCCACTGGCTGGATGTTTGGAATTTCAGTTCCACTAGTATCTGTAAAATCAATGCCAGCTGTCACATCAAAAGAAGTAGTAGTGGTGTTATCTTTCTTTCTCATCTATAATCACTCCTTAATAGTTCTTTTGTGAACTGTGCATAATCAATGGCGGCGTTACAATTTGAGTCAAATCTCATGAGTGTTGTTCTGGTTGCCTGTGCCTTTTGTACAGCAATGCTTTCACGAATAGTTGTGCAGAACACCTTTGTGTTGAGTTGCTTGGCAATCTCTTCCAGAGAAGCTTTAACTTCCTGGGCGAGGAGTTGACGGCTCTTATATTTTACTAGTAAGAGTCCTGCAACCTCTAGGTTAGGATTATTTCTTTTCTTTATGCCTGTGATGGTTCTGTTCAGCTCCGAGAGGCCTTGAATAGCATAACGGTCTGCAGTAACAGGAATGATGACCTTGTCAGAAGCAATTAAACAGTTTTTAAGTAATTTGTTGTCAGCCGGAGCTGTATCAATAATAACGTAGTCATAGCCAGTTAATTCAGAAAGAGCGTCTTTTAGTCTAAAATACTCATTCCCATCGCTTGGGAATCTTTGATCTGCTGTTTTCAGCTCTGGGTCCGATGCAACTATATCGCCGATTTCTGTTCTTTGAATAGCTTCCGCAATTGGAAGTGGATCTTCGATGTCTAAAATAACATCGTAGAGAGTTGCCGTATCTTTGGACACTGCTCTATAAGTATCAGAGCTGTTGCCTTGCGGATCAGCGTCAACCAGTAAGACCTTCTTGCCTTGCGACATTAAAATCGATGCAAGTGTAGTGGCTGTTGTGGTTTTTGCAATGCCACCTTTTTGATTTGCAATGCATATTACTTTCATTGTGAAACCTCCTTTGTGATTACATTATTCTACATTATTTTACAATTCTTAACCTAATTTAACATTTCTTTACAGTAAAATAATGTTTTTTCATTTCTCAGTTATAGGATACATTGTTAGAACTAAAAAGTCAATAGTTAGAACTAAAAAGTTATAAAAAATATCTTCAAAGTTATACGTGTGACATTTCTTTACAGTAAAATAATGTTAAAAATGTTGTAAAAATCCCCTAGCATCATAAATACCAGGGGACTATTTATAGTTGGTTGATTTTTGATTTTATATCGGCAATCCTGCGATCAACCGTCCTAGTTGACACAGATAACCGGGTTGCTATTTCGCTGATAGATTTGCCTTTAGACAACATATCAAACGTTATCTCTTCATCCTCCGTGAAATTACTTCTAAGTTTGTAATCATCAAGCTTAGACTGGGTAAGTTTGTGTAATTTCACGGATCACATCATGACTCCTTGATTGTTAGCTCTTTAGAATCAGTTCTTTTTAGGATAATAAGCTGCCTATCCATATCCGGTATCTTCCAATTATCAACAGATTCAGAGTCATCTACGATGATAGGAAGGGTAGTAGCGTATTTCTTCTGAAAAGCCTTGCAAACATCTGTCTCAATTAAGATTTTTGCACCGTGATTAAGGTTTCTAGCGTATGGTTCACCGTTTACACAGAAATCACACGTTTCTTCTAGGTCGCCATTCACAAGCTGTCTGAAAAATTTCACCTGGCAGTACTCTAAATACTCGTTTACCTTGCTTTCTAAAAGCTCGTGCTTGCGAATGTTGAAGCGTTTGAGCAAGTCAAGCTGTGCCTGAGTATCTGCAATTAGCTGCTCATTCTTTCGGCGCTCGATGTTAAGCTCTACAACTCTTGCGTCAATCTTGACATTGATTTCGGTTTTTGCAAGCTCTGCTTTTAAGCCAGATAGCTGATGTTGAAGATTATTTTCTTCTGCCTTGAGCTGTGCAAACGTTGCATTTGCAGTATTTGCTTCTAACTGGCTTTCAAGCTTTGCGATTTCTGCAGATCTGGATTTTGCTGCCTCGTCTGGTTCTGCTGGTATTAAAGTGGATATAATTTTTTTCTGAGCAACTAAATCATCGACAACTCTTGACTTTTTATTGGATTCTTCACGAAGGGCAGAAAGCTCTGCATCTGCAGCATTGAACTTTTCGCGTAAAGCATCAATAGCTTCTTTACATTTCATTCCATCGTCTGTGATTTCCTGCAACTTTTCTTCCTTTGATTCTTCAAAATGCTTTCGCATTTCATCCTGCTGATCAGATGGGTATTCACGCTTGCAATACGGGCAAATCAGCAAATTTTCATCAAATTGCATATCTTTATTGCTTTTCCAGTCACTTGAAAGCTTCAAACGCTTAGTTTCAAGATCCCGAATCTCGGAGTCAATCTGGTGCAATTCATGCTCTTTGGCATTTAAACTACTGTTGGATAGGAAAAGTTCTTCCTTTGTTGCCATAATCTGAGCATCTAAATCGGCAATTCTTTTCCTGTTTTCGGCATTAGTGTCATCAGTGACTTTTAATTGCTCCTGCTTCAACTTATAAATTTGTGCCTGAATTGCACGTTGCTCATCAAATGCCTTCTGCACATCAGCTTGTTTACTCTGGTTATCTTTCAGTCTGCTTTCAATATCTGCAATCTGGCTGTTTATCAAGGCTTCATCAATGACAATTTTCTGTTTTTCCACCTCATCAATGCGATTTGGAAACTCTTTGCGAATATCAAGCAAGCCTTTAGTGCCATTCCTTCCGCGTCTGCCATTCAGCATAGTATTAAATTTTGATTTTAACTCATCAACACTGCCATCATCCAGCAGTGGGAGAAGAGGGGAGAACTCCGGAAAACGTTCACAAACCTCTGCATTGGAACACGTTCCAAAGGTGGATTCTAAAATTGATCTGCAGTCAGCAGTACTCTTTGACAAGAGCGTTTTGGCGTTGATCAAGTTCGAAAGTTCGCTCACAGGAACCAATTTTTCTGCAATAAATTCTTCATAGTCGCACTTCTTTTTAGGGATATTATTGATATAATAGTCAATAACATTACCTATGAAGTCACCTTTTTTATTGTAGTTCTGACGAGAGACCTTTTTAAATGTCTTGTTGGAACCGTTAAGTTCTACGGTCATCTCGACTGTAACCTCAATATCGTTAATCTCGTTACCTGATTTATCGTGTGGCCTGATTCCGGTAATTTCTTCGCCGTTCTCACCCCTGCAATTCAGTACCCAAAAAATAGCTCTCTTAACTGTGCTTTTTCCAGATTCATTACATCCAGATACCTCTGTCTTATTGTATAGATCTGTGTCTACAGCTTTTCCATTGTAAAAGCTGCAAAAATTATCTAACTTCAAATGCTTAATTCTCATCGTTTTCCCTCTTTCTTTCGTCATCGGTTTCATTTGCGCTTGATGCAGCACACAAAGCAACTGCAAGCACACCAGTAATTCCGCCAAATAATAGCCCTGCTATTAAACCAATTAAAAAATCCATACTATTCATCCTTTCCGCTTACAGAATCTATCTCAAACGAGAATCCGGTTCTATCTTCGAGTTCTTTCATAAAACGTTCAATGTCTCCGTCGTATTCCTTTGAGAATTTGTCAACGTAGTCCATTGTTTTCTGGATTCGTTTTGCGATTGCCTCAGCCTTCCAATTCGGACAAGTATCTGCCAAAGCAAGTCCAAATGATGTTAATATGATGCTGTATATGTTGTCCACAGCGTCTTTATTTGCCTTTTGGTAGTATTTGTCATAAAGCTTGCGATCAACGTCTCGTGCAATATTTTCTTTTAACAAAGCAATTCTTATGCTTTCTTCCGCACCTGTGATTCGCTGTTCTACGACTTTGCTTCCTTTTTTTGCTTCTCTTTCAGCCCGTCTCCTTTGTGCTCGTGTCATAAAGCCTCCTTCTAGGTAGTAGACTATTTTAATGTATTAAAGCTCATTATAATTTAAAATAGTCTATAAAACTGTGCTTTGCTTATATATTTAGTTCCGGCAAATACTCAGGTTGCTCGGATGCAATTGAAACCTTTCCCTGCAACTTCTGACATTCTTTTTGCTTCGCAATCTCTGCGGAGTATGTTCTTAAAAAATTGCTGTGAATAACTGTCTCAAACTGAGTTGCTTGTCCCTTCGCCCATTCTTCCAGATTCCTTGCGTTTCCAACTGTTGACTGGATAATTGGTGGAAGCTTGGCAAACTCGTCATCAGCATGATATGTGCTGTTTCTGACAGCTATCCGAACCAAAGACCACGCTTCCAACGGCGTAGGCGTGTCTGCTTGACTCAAAGCGACTAACTTTTCGTTAATTTGACCGATTGACGGCGGAAAGCCTGTGTTTTCTGAAAGTATGTATGCTTTGAGTGCTGCACTAACTTGCTCGTAAGTATAGCCAGATAGCATATTTGCCCATGTAGTGGCAGTAAGCTCTATATCTGCAATTTTATAGTTTGGATATGATACGGTCATTACCGCCATTAACTTCTTAGCTTCGTTTTTAGTCATCCGTAATACTTCCCAAAATTGCATCGAGTTGTGAACGCTGCGGATTTTGTTTGCCCTTAAAGCTATAGCCAGCATCATGCAGTGGGAAAAGTCCTACCCAGCAGTTATCAACAGACTGGTTTAAAATCTTGATCATAAGCTCGGTGTCTCCACCAGATAGATTCTCCAACTTGACTATTGCTCTCTTCAAGGCATTTGCGGTTAGGGGCTTTTTAATTTTTACTCTCATAGAAATAAAATCGTTAAATGCCTCATTCAGACATTCGTCATCGAAGTATTTTTTTGAAGATACATTCTTGTTTTTTGCATTCATTAGCTCGTTTAAATCATCATACAAAGAGATGATTAGCGTAACTGCATCACCCTCGCCATTAGACGTTAGCAAGCTCACAACGTTTTTTACTCTAGGCTCATAGCCCTTGCTTTTGATTTGAGTTATCAGCTCTTTTCTTGTCATTTTTACCACCTTCCTTTCTTTCTTCTGCCGTTTATTCATGGTTCTCCTCTGGCAAATCACCCAAGCTGTTGGCTTCCTGACCTTTTATGTAAAATATTTCCTCACCTCCTGCATCTAACCGTCAAATCGCGCTAGAAAGTCTATGAGCACCCACACTTCTAAGCAGCTTGACAGCTTTTTCAAAATCTGAAGCGTATCCGCAATCTCTGAGAAGGACTGCACAATCTGTAAACTGATTATTGAACATCATGCATGTTCCATGATATGCACTCTTCTTTACTTCACTCTCTGGGTCGTTCATGTATTCTCCAAACAGGTGTACACTCTTTACTGCAAGCTCATCAAGCTTATCAAGCTCGGTTTTCAGTCTGCTTTCTGTCTCTTTGCTCGTTTCCCCTCCATACACTAGAATTATTTAAAATGGTTCTTGTTTTTTTATCGTTTACAATCTCTCGTTTTAGAGTCTCAATATACTTCAACTGGTTTTTATTGCGCTCATTGACAGCCTCATAGTTGCTTTCTAAGACTCTGATAAGGTGAATTAGTTCTTCTTTTCTCATACCTTTTAGAGTACTGTCTGACAGCGGCTTATGAGCGACTGTAAAGCCACCGCATTCTGAAATATTCAGCATAATTTTTTATATCCTCCTCACTGTCATGCCGTTAGGTCAGCAATTTTTTTAAAGTCCCAGTGTTTTCTTTAACTGGTCACGGTAATTTACAATCATGCTTTTTGCTGTGTAGGTGTCTATGTTGATTAAGTCAGCAATTGTGCATCAATGCTATGAAGTTTGACGGATTATCAAAAATTGTTTTAACCATATTTTTATACCTCTCTAGCCTTAATTAGTTTTCCTGCCCTGTCGTAATCATATCCCGAATTTTCTTCTTTTCCATTCATGTAGTCACAAAACTTCTGGCATTCTTCTTTAGTTGTAAAAAATATATGAATCGAGTCTTTTTCTTCTAATTCTTTGAAATCTTTGTTGTGATTTACTATTGTATCTGCACTATAAGTTTCTGCTTCAAAACACTCACCGTCTCTGGCACTTGTGTACCATGCTGTAAGCTTTCTACAATCATCTTCAAGTGCATATAGTAGCCTTTCACTCGTATGATATACTTTCTTGAATCTTCCACATTTGCAAACATCATCTACCACGTTTCCAGATGGTAATGTCACCTTGATTTTTCTATACTCATTGCATATGTCACATTTCTTTTTGAACTGGTATTTCCAATCTGCTGACCATAGAGTAACCTTAACGCACTCCATTAACTCTTTTAAGCTAGCTTGTTTTGCTTTGGCTTCGGCATTTCGCATTACACTTTCGCATTCTGCTTTCTTTCTTTCATAGTCTTTCTTTACTGATTCAAAATTCTCCTTGATGTCCTGCAATTTTTTGTTTTCCTCACGCAGCTTTTCAAGTTCGTCCTTAACTTCCTTTTTTACAGATTCTCGAAGCTCGTTTTTAAGTTCTTCGATTTTCTCGTCAAACTCGCTCGACCCGAAATAATCTTCATCATCCATGTAATACATATTATCATTCCTTTCGTTTTTGCAAAGCAGCAGTTGATTCAACAACTTCAAATTTGATTGGTAAAAAAGCTGTAAATCTCGATTTCATCCAAGGTTTTTCTTTGGATGAAAACTCGTCACCATATTCCGAGCAGCATACAATGTTTCCGATGGTATACTTGAAATGGTGTGAATCAAAATAATCCTCATTTTCTGGAGCTTCTTTTAGTACTTTTGTATTGTATGTTTTACAGTTGAGTACACTTAGAAGCACATCACTTGCTACATCGTACATAAATAACAATGTGCCGTCGTTAATGCTGCTGCTCATTGTGTAGTAGTTAAAATCAGCATCATTGTCATAGCACACTTCATTAATGAGGTTTCCGCTTTTTGTCTTTAGTTCATAGATTTTATTGCTGTTAACTTCTTTAATTATTTCACATATATCCATCTCATACATTGAATCAAATTTGCAATCAGGTAGTCTCTGCTTGATGTATTCAATTGATTTTCCCATTCTCAATGTCCTCCCAATCAATCTTCTGTCCACAGTCTGAGCAATATGGTGATTTCTTTGCAATACTTATGCCGCTCCATACTGTCTTTCCGCAGCACGGGCATTCCCACACCTCAAGTTCAATCCCTCTCCATGTGTGTGGTTGATCGCCTCTGTTTTCATGGATGATAGACTTGTGAGTTGCTTTAACTGGTGACTGCGGAAGCTGCTTCTTTAAGCATTCTACTGCTGTTTCGTAAGCAGTTTTTTCTTTCGCAAGCCGCAAAGTTGTTTGAAAACTGCTATCGCTAACTTGGTGCTTTCTACATTCCAATTCATGATTAAAATAATCAATAGACTCCTTGACGTGTTGATTGTACTTATTCATCTTTTAAATATTTCCTCCTTTCTTCTTGATCCGGAATATCGGCAAAACGATATGTAGAAAAAGTATTATCTTCTAAAGCTGTCCAACTGGTCTTACCAAAGTTAAACACAACTACAAGGCCACTAAGGGGTTTAGCAAAGTGAGCTGCGCGCCAAGGCCCAGTTTCAGAATCACTCACTAAAACTTTTGTATCAATTGGTACGCGGCTCCAATCAATTTCTGGTACTTCTTCTTCGCACCAATGTACAAAGGCTTTATCACAGATTTCTTCTTCAATGTGATAAAGGCAAGACTTGCAATTGTGACAGCACTCAGTCAACCCTTTATTCGTTAGTGCAGGATGTGCTCCTGTTTTAAATAGGATTTTCATTATTTTATTTTCATTTTTCTCTCTATTTGTCATGCTATCTCCTTATGCGAATTTGAGCTGTCCAGTTTCTTCTTCCCTAACCTTCATATTTGGCATTCTCTGCCGCAAACACATCTCTGGAAGATTTGCTCTTACCAGTGCTGCAGGAATTGGCGGACACACCGCATTTCCACACCTCTTAACTTGCTCTGACCGAGGATATGATTTGCCAGAGTAATCATGATCGATGATATAATCATCGGGAAATCCTTGACATCCATATAACTCGCGCGGTTCCAACATGCGAAGTCCTATGTCTACGATTTGGTAATCTACACCTTTTATTGTAACAAGTCCAAATCTATCATGTGTTGTTATAGTGTCTAGGGGTTGCTTAATATTCTGACCATCATTATTGCCATAATATTTAATCAAGAAAGCTCTGACTTCCCCAAAATGGCCAGCTGACGTTGTTACAGTATGTAATGGCTCTCGCTCATCATGCCCGATACCGGTCTTATAGAATTTGCTCAAGAAAGATGTTACAAGTCCGTATCTGTTTGAGCTATCTACAGTCATTATTGGTTCGCTGATGCCCTGACCACGAATGCTGTCATTTTCATATGAATGATATTGGGTTAGGATCGGAGCTACTAGGAAATTCTTGTCTTTTGCAACGATAGTATGCAAAGGCTTTTCTACACTGTATGCTCTTGGGCTTTTTTGATTTTTAGATTCGCCATATCCGATTTCAACAATGAATGGATCGGCATTATCAACAACAAATTTCTGAATGCCTCGCGCAATCCGCTGCATTGTTTTTGGAGCTAATGGTCTGACCGTACGAACACCATACTTCTTTTTAATCTCTTCCGATGTGTCAAAAATGCTTGGACATGGAATTGAAAAGTCTAATTGTGTGTATGCCCCTACATATGGCTTTAAAATACCCTTTTTAACCGCTTCACTATCTAATGGAGCATGTGTAGGCTCAGGCCATAATATTGGCTTATTATCGCGTCTGGCAATTAAGAAGAATCTTTTACGCATTGTAGGCGCACCGTAATCAGCTGCGACTAGTTCGCGAAACTCTACAGTATATCCTAAATCTGTAAGTTGCTTAATAAAACGTTTGAACGTTTCTCCTGATCTTGATTTTATAGGGTGATGCCGTCTATTAAGTGGTCCCCACGTTTTAAATTCCTCGACATTCTCAAGCATTATCACTCTAGGTCTAACTAGTCCAGCCCACCTGCAAGCCACCCAAGCAAGGCCGCGGATGAATTTATCCTTCGGCTTTCCGCCTTTAGCCTTGCTAAAATGTTTACAGTTATGCACAACGATACTTTCAGCAATGTAAGTTTCATCGTCTTCCACACTGATATTGTAAAAGGTTTCGACTGTACCTGTCTTCTCAACTTTTTTAACAGCCGTCCACAAATATCCATCTTCCGTAAATGTTTGTGCATGTTTGTCGTCAATGGCTATCTTCCACTTCACGATATAAATATCATGAGTTTTTACAGTCCTGCCTTCAATCTTATCTCCCTGATGATTCATGTAGATAGTGGGTGAGTACCCCATTGTAACCGCCAATGTACGGAGCCCATAGGCAAGCTTTTTGGAAATGGTTGTACACTCAACCTTATTTCCACTTGTCCAGCCATCTGCACTCAAATAGCCCGACATAAACGCTTCCTTATACGGTTCTGGTGCGCCATATAGCCATGCCGGAATCGTTTTTTGCAATGCTAAGTGGCCAAAATTACTTCTCAACCACTTAACAAGTGCTCGATTGTTGGCAGTGAATTGTCCACCTGTACGAACATCGCGATAGTACCAACTTAATTCACCGTCTTTGCATCGCGCTCCTTTACGTGACCACATGTTTAGTTTTTCTCTTAGAAACTCCACATCCTGCATCCCACTAGCAATTGTAATTTCCGCACGAGTATCCGTTAATCTGGTCCAACCATCTCCCACATATCTTCCAGCCAACCATAGCAATCTCTCATCCACTGGTAGAAAAACTGATTTCGTATTTGGCTTTTCCAATTGTGGGATAGGCATAGGATCTACGCTTATTCTGGATGCCCAGTACATATCCCCTTGGATATCCTTTGCTCTGACCCATTGCATATCATTGTGGACTCTTTTGTACTGCCTAACTTGGTTATTCCATAGGTGAGGACAATTTTTGATTAAAAATGGATGATCTTCACTACAGAGCATTCCAACATTACCGTACCCTACGATTCTCACCGCTTTTTTGCGAGACATCATAGTTGCAGTAATGGGTTTCCATGATCCGTTGTGCGTCAGTACCTTGTCACCAACTCGCAAGGTTTCTATCGGCTGATATCCAGTTTCCGTTAGAACCAAAGTTCCTTTTGCAAAGCAATCTGGCGAAAACCATGCAAGCCCGACTGGGTGTCCGTCACAAGCTTTTACTGGATCTACCTGCCAAACGTCCTCACAATAATGTTTTGTAGTTGGATGGTTAGTTTGATGCATTCTGATAGCTTCTGGATCATGGTTGATTGCAATATCAACACTTACCCCTGTTGCCATCTCTATTCCTGTTGAAGCTCCGCCGCCACCTGCAAAGTTGTCTACCACTAATTCACCGTTTATCATAGTCTCTCCTGCTAACATGTGAGTATCTGTATTTTTCTTTTGGTTTTTACAACTCGTTCCTATAAAAAATCAATAACGTTATAAAAGAATCAAAGCCCACAAAAGTATCAGCGAGATAATCCACAATGCTCCAAATGATGCTCTAGTCCTTTTGGGTCCTATGTAGTGCAGAAGCATAGCTAAAAGCATAACCACACATAAAACACTCTTAATTATCTGCATAATATTCAACTCCTCTCATTCTTTACGTTTTACAAAGGATTCGCATTCTGTATTCAGCAAGCATACGTAAGCACGATCTATGGTATAGCTCGGTATCTCGTATCCATTCTCACAAGCGCGACAATATTCTCCGCATTTATACTTGCTATTTACAGCTTTTTCTGCTTTAAGCTGATCCAGTTTATCTTCAAGATTTGCATTTGCATTTTTAAGCTCTGCATTCTCCCTGATTAGGCTATCGTATTTGTTTCTACTCATTATTCTGAACATTCGTGCCACCTCACCCCATAATATTTAAAACTATGATTGCTATGCTACACAGCAGTATAACGATAAGTGCTAAAATATTCACGATTTTGGCAGTTTTTCCGTACTTTAACGGAGATTTGTATGCAGCTCTAACCATTATGATTTGAACTGCAAGAAATACAAATTCGATGCATAAAATAATATGCTTAATACTCATTTATTGCTCCCTTCTGATACCTTATTATCATTTTCTTGTGCATCCTCGAAGAATGATTTGATATCAAACCACTTATCATTGATTATATTTCCAATAATTTTTAATCTTCTATCTCCAGTTACTGCGGTTCGTATATATCTTCCCTCTAAATCACTCAACTTTGTAACTCCGACTGTATCCATTATTCTAGCAATGGATTCCATTCCCGGACCATAGCCACTAAATTCTTTCGCCCCCCAGATAACCGTGTCCGAGACTATATCCGCCAAAAACGCATCCCCAACCTGCACCTTCAACAACGACATCAAACGATATGCAACCGTGATTTTCCATTGTCAGCTCCGCACCTTTGATTTGTGCGTTTCGGATATCGTAGCCTTCTTCAATAAGCTTTTTTTCTGTCCAGATCTTCATACATCCTCTCCTTCCAATTTTTGTCCGCACCAAGGGCAGTACGGATATATTTTTGCTGATGCCGTAAATATCTCTGCCCTCTGGCAGTTCGGGCATACCATTTTTTTATTTCCACAATCATCTACTTTTGACAATAGTTTCATTGGAATTTCTTTCTTATCTTCAATTCTGAAGCATTTCAGCTTTCTACTAACAATATTGTGATTAAATTCAACTGTCGATTCTTCGTATTTACATACTCCGTACAAAAACGGGATTCCAGCCCATTTTCCATATTTATCGCACGTTATTATTCCATATGCATTTTCCTTTGGACACCAGACTGGCTGACCGACCATTTGCCGCAGTTCATTTAACGTAAGCGCCTTCATTTACTCACCTCCTACATCACATGAATACTTATTTCAAGGAAGTTAGCTGCCGCAGCAACTAACCCCACAGCACTTCTTATAATTAAATCATGTTTTCATCTTAAGCCATTCAGCTTCTTGATTTTGTCGATACAATAATAATATCCAGCAACATAACCACGGCTGAAATCATCTTTACTTTCATCATGGTTGCAGCCCCCTTCTGGCAGCTTGATTGAATCTACCCAATTCATAGAATAAATCAGGCGTTTGACTTTGTTTCGCGCCTCCAGCATGTCTCTTAACTGTTCATTGATTTTCCTCAACCGTTGGAATTGTGTATCCCACTTTCACTTTTTCTGGATTGAATACACAAGCAGGGGCGACTCCATACGTGCTGTCCGCAATGTCGTAGTCCAGACTACCACCCGTGTACACATGGCGAACGTCGCGACTGCTCCCGGTGTCTGTGATATACCGAGGTGTGCAAGTCCACATCCACTCAGGCAGTAATGGAACATTCTTGCGGTACTTTCTGTATTCGTCACAACTCAGGATGAATACTTTGTCCTTGACTGTGCCGTAACGATCGTCACCGTTGTCAGCTACCAAGTCAACCTCATGAGGAATGAAATTATCCTCACCCAACACGGGAAGCAGTTCACTAAGCAACTTTCTACGCAAACTCGATTCTGCATAGTTGTTGCAACAGTCCTCATCAAAACAATACTCATCTCCATTCCAACTGGATGCCATGATTGCCAGAACTCCACCCTCTACATTATTGTCCAACACAATCCACTCAAATCTTTTAAAGTAAAAATGACTTCCATCTGGAATTGTTCTAATATCATCTTCTCTCATTTGCCATTTCCTTTCCTGGTTTAGAATCAAACACATTCCCCACTACTTCGCACTTATTTGACTAGTTTCCTCGTAGTTCCCGACACTGATAAGCTCCATAAACTTATCTCTCTGGCGCTCTGAAACCTTGTTACCCTGTTTTTCGGGCTTGACAGCGATTGTAAGGTGTTTCTCTGCGATAGATGATAATTCCTTAGCTAGCGATTTCTTACCTTGCTGTATGCCCTCTAAGTAGCTTCTAGGTTGCTTTCTGTCTCCTATAGTTCCGCTTGAACGGTTTTCACCTTGTCCACCCAGGCTAACATTCCGAAGCTGATAGCCATTTTCCGCATAAAATCTGATGTAATGCTTTTCCTGCTCGTCAAGCTGATCAAGAGGAACGTTCATGTGTTCAACCTTCCATCCATAAGGATTGCTTTCTGAATACAGTTTGTGCTTTTTTAGGCTCAGGTCTATGTGCTGTTTATAGCCAACCATATGGCTTGCCAGCCTGCTAAGTATGTGTACGGCTTGCCCGATATACGCAAACCGGAAGCCATTCTCATCCTTTCTAGTTAAAATATAGATTCCGCTTTCATCGTTCAGCTGGGGATTGATTTTCAGCAGCCGCTTCTTGTTCTCCTGCTCTATGGCTTTTGCCTTTGCAATGTTCTTGTATTCATTCATCAACAACCTCTATTTTCTTGATATGGCTCTTACGAAACCTCCAGTTATCGACTCTGTATTTCCCATCAAAATCGCGTTCAAGCTTTCCAACTGACTGTGTACCTTCAAAAAATGTCACCCTTACATTTTTTCCTATTAAACTATTTAGTTTTGCATCGTCATGACTATTTTTCATTGATCTTCTCCTATAAACTTAATCTTTCTGCCACAGCATGGACAGTACTTGATTTTGCTCAACAAATCAGTCCCGATAGATATAGCATCGCTACTGCAATTGGTTTTGATATGAAATACATCTTTCTCTTGTTCCCACTTGCAATATGTTCTTTTCTTTTTCCTTTCAAATTTTTCAATTTTGTTTTCAATTTCTCCAAAATCAACTTCACCGCTTCCAATTTCTTTATAGCGTAGGTTTTCAAAAAGAGTGTAATATTCGTCATTATCTAAAAACTTGAAACCATTTTCTAAATCCTCTACGGTGTTGCCCTGTATAACGTATGCCATTTCTATCAGGGGAAGTTTTTTACCACAGATGCTTTTTATGCATTTTTGCAATTCATAATCAAAACACGGCTCACTATATACAACCATCGTGTATAATGGATTTTCAATCTGTTTTCCCTTATCTTTCAGATCCTGCTCTGTTGGTGCATGAATTGCCACTGCTTTTTGGGGACTGTCAATTCGAAATGCCCAATGGATTTTCGACACAGCGAGGTCAAAGGCTTTTTTAGCTATTTCTTCAGAACTGTATTTTTCAACGGCATCACCAATATGAAGCTCATTCCCAATTTGTAGCAGACAATCCCATTCATTATTATAACTTTGAATAGTGAGGTCATCTTCAAAAGCAAAAATCATTTATCCTCGCGCCCTCCTTTCACACTTCTCAAATAACCAATTTCCCCATCCGTGAAGAAATAATTTCTTCTAGCTATAGCCTCTGCACTTCCATCATCAATATGACTCTGGCAGCACTGATCTGCTCTCCTTCTAGCTTCTTGCTCACCATATACTTTTGCTTCCCAACCAGTACCACAAATATTGCAACGGATTACTTTACAAATCTCTATTTGATGATCGTATCGAAAATGTCTTTCTGCCTCCTTCCCATCCGCAAAGGCCATTCCACAAGCTGGGCAGCAATAATAATCTACACTTCTGATTCGCTCAAACTTCATTTTTGCCTTCGTTTTTTCAACTCCCTTCCAAGTTCTTCTAAGCAAAAGCAGAATGCTTCACAACTCAACTTTCCTAAAGCAGAAACTGATTTTTGCAGTCCATCTTTAATTCTCTCAAAGCAACTCCCCAAATCTGTAAATGTAGTTGCTCCTGAATCCATAAATTTTTTCAATGGTTCTTCAAGTGATACCAATTGCATAGCCCGTTGATACTGCTTTGGGTTCATGCCGTGAATCTTCTTGAACTGTTTCTTTCTCTGCCGTTTATTCATTGTTTGCACCTCCTTCCACTGCTGCTCAAAATCTTTTGCTGTGGTAAGCAGCTTATCCAACACTGATCGTCAAATATATACATGCACCATACTTTAGGTCTGCACCATCCTTCTTTATCCATTGGATTCTTCCTCAAAGGCTTCTTCCATGGCTGCTGTAAGCTCGTTTGCATCGTGGAGTGCCACTTCTGCTTCGCTGAATTTTCCTTTTTCCAACCTGTTCCTAGCCACCCTGATAAGGAAGTCACGAAGAATTACAGCTGCGTCAGTGCTATAAATATTTACCGAAATGCACTTCTTATCCTTTAATCCGTAGCTTGATACTATTGACATTTTTATACCTCCGTTAATTCACCAAATTTTTTTAATAAATCATTCTTATTCATCCTTAACCTCCTTCGGTTCAAATTTTGGAAACGGCATCCAGTAAACAACATGCGCTCTGTCTTTAAGCAGCATTGATTCTGTCGTCCACTCACCGTTAATTGTTTTGCCTGTTCCAACTACAAAATTATCTTCATCAAGGTTATTGACTAGTACCACTAAAACGGTATTTGAATTTTTTTCCCAAAACGAATTGCTCCACTTGTCAGTCCCTTTGAACTTTGCGAATATACTGTCGTGTTCTTCTGGCATTGCTTCTTCGACTGAAATCCAATCATTTTTCTTGATTTCATCCGCAAGTGCCGATAAAGTCTGTTCACAGCTAGAAGCAATCTTCAAGGCAAGCTTTTCATGTTCACTTTTGGATGCGAATATATCGCACTCATCTATGTACTTTTGGCAAAGTGCAACTTCTTCTTTAATTTCTTTCAAATACTTCTTCAATTGCTGCCTCCTTTATTTGATTTTGTTTTTAAAAATTCTCGATATTTTCTGGTATAGTCGTAGCTTTCGCTGAATACACCTATAGCTGCTTTAAAAAACTTAGGCTCGTATTTCTCAATTGCCAAAAGCTATTCTTCAAAATTCCTTCCAAAAGGACACCCAGAGCAGCCGGTTCTTTTTAGGCCGTACTCTGAATAGCATTTGCTGTGCACAATACCATAATTTTTCTCATATTCCGCCTTGTCTTTATTTGTGTACCCAAAAGCGGTCTATAGTCATCACAACCAGCCTTTGTATTAGTACTAAAGCAAGATATCATTGACATTTTTATACCTCTGCCATAGTTTTTTCTTTAAAATAATCCTCGTTGCTTACGAATTTATCAATCTTTCCATCCTTGAAAAGTACAAATTCTGTCAGAAAGTGATCGCTGTTTTGAATCATTGAGCATTCAATGTATTCCCCAGTCTCCTCATCGTATTTTTCAAACCATTTCTCCACTCCATCATCACAGGTAGTATTTTTAAAAACAAAATACGGATACTCTTTTTCGTCAATAGACCTAATGTTACTCGCAATTTCCGAAAAACGTTTAACGATATTCTCTGGTTTTGAAGCTTCCAGATATTGGATATTCTGTTCCATAAACTTAATAATTGAATCCGCTATTAAGTCTTTGTCATTGGTAGAAAAAATATTCTGATTAGAAAGTTCCCAACATACTCTATCTGGTGTATTATCACAATTATTAACCTTTTCATTTGTTTTTGACCATACTTTGGGGCCGTAATGCGGTTCAATAATCATTAACTTGTATCCATACGGAGTCTCGATGTAGTCTGGAATATATTTATTCGGCAGCATTTCCCATATATTAGGAGAGAAAAGCCATGAATTGGGATATTCAAAAAGCACCGTTCCCGTATAATCGCTCCTTATTCCATACATTTTACTTCTGCTCATATCTTTCTCCTACTTAGCCAACCCTAATGCTTGTTTTGCAAGCTTGTCAGCATAGTTATTATACCTGTCTCCAGAATGTGCTTTGATCTTCTCAAAGGTGATTTGAACTTTTTGCACAGCCTCTCTTACAAATTTTACATATGACTTTGTTGCTTCTTTGTTTGCACTCCATTTTCCAAGTGGCCAGTTTGCTATTCCATCATAATCATAACGTATAATAAGTCGCTTCTTATTGTTTTTGATGGCATACTCTATCGCAGCTCTAGCACCCATGATCTCACCTGCTACGTTTCTCATATCTGCAAGGCTTGGATCAGAAAAGCTTTTGTTAAAGGCTTTTTCTTCGCCATTTTCCAATATTACCATGCCATAGGAGAAATGCTTGGTGGACTGATCGTAGCTTCCATCGACATAGGCAACCAAATCAGTAATCTCAATGGGCATTCGGTCATAAACTGATGTAATTTGTTCGTTAATCGCTTTCAAATATTTTTTCCTCCTTCCGCTTGATTTTCTTCTTTTAATTTCTTCGCAAATTCCTGATATCTTCTTGTATATTCGTAACTATCGTTAAATACGTATGTTGCCGCTTTAAAAAGCTTCGCAGATCACACTCCTTAAAAAAATATTTGGATGCATCCTATTCCTCTTCTGAGCTTGATTCTGTCCCACAGTGAATGCTTTTCTCAATTTCTTCATCGGTTCGCACAACAACAAGTGGAATCTCTTTTGAAATGTTCTCTATAAGTTTCTCGAATGCAGCCTTGGCATTTTCTGCGTTCTTATATTTGCCAATTGGGTAATCAGTCGACTCGTTTGAGCCTTTAACGTGTTTTAATAATATTTCTGTTCTTGAAAGTCCGTTAATGTAAATGTCAATTACATTGTCCCAGTTGTAAAAGGCGTTTCTATCCTGTCTTACAATAATCATCTCAAACCTCTCCCTTCTTTTTTAGTTAAACGGTAGTCCTTCGTCTTCCACATTATCTGGAATATTCATAAAACCTTCATATCCACCTGCAGGTGCTGGTTCTGGAGCTGGCTGCGTATTCTTCTTGCTTTCCACGAACTCCTGCTCATCCACAACTACATCCGTTGTGTACACCTTCTGTCCATCCTTATTTGTGTAGCTACCTGTCTGGATGCGTCCAGTAACAGCAATCTTTGTTCCTTTGTGTAGAAATTTCTCGGCAAACTCTGCATTCTTTTTGAAACTGATGCAGTTGATAAAATCTGCATTCTGACCGTTATCCTGCTTACGGTTTCTGTCTACAGCCAGTGTATATCTGCCTACCGCCATTGTCTCTTGACCCTGCGTATAACGCACTTCTGGGTCTTTGGTTAATCTTCCAATTAAAATTACTTTGTTCATTTGTTACCTCCTAATGCTCGGTCGAAAGCTTTTGATTCCTTTAAGAAGGCTCCCAAAACTTCTGATTTAATAAATCCCGCAATAATCGTTTTTCCGCCAGTATATACACCTAAAGAAGTAACACCATCAAATGCTACTTTAATATCTCCAATCCTGCATGTTGCTTTGTATGATAAAGTACACGCAATGTCCCAGATAGCATGATGAAGTTCACTTACTTGTTCAAGGCTGCATCCCTTACAATCAAAAATATAATAGTATGCATCATCTTTTATTTGCATAAATTCGCATGTTTTCAACCATTCAACTATTTCAACTATTCTTTCTTCACTCAGCTCTACAAGTGCCTCTTGTTCTGATGCTGTATAGCCTACCATGTTAAACTGCTTAATTGAATCATAATAACAGTTGTTATTGATGTAATCGTTCACAAGTTCATTGGCTACACGTTTTGCTGTTGTAGTTGGCTTTTCGACCATCTTTTTCCTTTTCTTCACTTTGAGGTCCTTCTTTCTTTTAATACTGGAACACTCCTGCGTCCATCCTTTCATTGTATCTTTTCTCTGCATAGTATCTGAATGTGTAATATTCAAGACCACATTTCTTTGCGGCTTCGTTGTATCCAATATCTCCTTGTTCCCATTCCAGATATACGTCTGTAAAGTTTGACGGAAGAATCACTCCTCTCTGGATTCCCTTCCTCTGCTCTCCAATCTCTTTTAATCGGATATTTGCATACTTACGGAATGTTGTATGTGATATCCCACATTGTCTAGCCGCCTTTTCGCCTGAGAGCAATCCGAGCTTCCACTGCTCGAAACATTCATCAAACATTGGCGGCAAAGGCTTTGGTGGCACTTTATTGCCAGTCTTGATGGTATGCCTATCACCTCTCTTCGCAAGTTCTTCTCTTGCATATCTTTCAAAAGTCGTGACGCAAACACCTATCTTCTTTGCACCTTCTGGTCCGGTTAACTTTCCGTCCCTCCAGGCAATGTAAAGCTCCTCCGGAAGCGTAGTTTTTTTCGCAACAAAGTTTGATTTATGACCTGTTTGTTTTTTAGGTGCCTTTGCCTTAGCTGTATCTTGCCAGTGTAGCCAATTCTTATACATTGGTCGCTGGCTAAATTTTGAGCAGTGATATCCTAACTGGATATTATGTGCACGGTTATCAGCTTCTTCTGCAGCTTCTTCTTTACTCAGAAATACCGCCCTTCCAAGCGCTAATCTCTCCCAATGATGTATGTTATTCGCATTGCTTCCGATGTCACGTTTTTCAGTTATCGTATCAAAATGTGTGTCTGTCACGGCTATAACAACCGATTCAACAACTTCAAGCCCGTAGTTGTCGAACCCTTCGAATCCTTTCTGCTTTAATTCATAGTTGCTTAATCGGTATTCCTCTACGTGATAGACAGGAGTCCCAATCTTAATCTCATCCATTCAAATCCTCCTTTATCAGTTTTAGATCATATCCACCTTCTATAAACTCTTTAGTGAGCTTGTGCCTGATACCGTTGCCTAAGTACTGGTATATATCAAGCATGTCATCATCAGAAAAATTTGTCTGCAGATACTGGTTTATACTCTTTCGAGTTCTATTCCAAAATCTTACGTTCCTTACGTGTTGCTGATAAACCATTGTTTTGCAAGCGTCCCTTGACACATATTCAAGCAATTTACATTTAAGATCTCCTTCGCTCTCAATGTCAGCTATGGAAAAACCAGAACGCTGCTTGTTTAAGAGCAAGTATCCATCGTTGTTGATACTGCTACCAGGAAAGCATTTCATAAGCTTTAAAATTTCATTCAGAATCATAATTGCTCCAATCAATCTTCTGTCCGCAGTATGGACAGTGTACGCAAACTCCTGCTTCTGATTCATACCGTGTGCCACATGTCGGGCAATACCATTCGTATACATTTTCGCTTGATGCACAGATGACTGGTTCTTCTGCAATTGTTTTATGCATGTCTCTGTTTTCGAGAATGTTGTTGACTATTTCACATGCCGTCTGTAGGGGTACTACACGACAATAGGTATGTGGATACGCTACCGCAACCATCAATTCACTATTGCTAACCAAAAGGTTTTTGATTTCATCACTTTTTGCAATAGACATTTAACAATCCTCCCAATCAATCTTCTGTCCACATTTTGAACAATAGGAAGCAAGGCAATCATTTATGATGTTTCCACATACAGAGCAGCTACATGCGTTCTTGTCTGCTAGAATAACCAGTTTTTGTGGAATCTGCTTTTTAAGAGCGCTATGTGCCTTCATGAATACAAACGCGGTTCTCATTGATTTTTCAACTGCCTTGTAGTCCTTTTTCTTCAAGGCTTGCTCAGTTGCTCTGGTGCAAGTATCAAGTTTCTTCTTTAATATCTTCAAGACTTCTTTATTGCTCATTTGCTTTCCTTTCTTACAAGAACGGACATATTTCGTAATTAAACAATCGCCAGGTCTTACCTGCTTCTGCAACGTCCACATTTGCCATTCCTGCGACTTTTTTTATTCTTGTGACCATTTCTTTTGGCGCTGCATTATTTGCGCTTAAATGGCAAATAATGACGTTCTGGAGTGCGTTTGTTGTGTTAGCTTCTATGAAGCCTGCACACGTTTCTAGCTCCATATGCCCCTTAATGACATGCAATCGTTTACCAGTGACGTCCTCTGAAATATACTTCTTTTGGTAATTGCAAGACACTAATATATGGTCAATATCCTTAAATCGCCACCTTACAAACTCTGTATCAGTAATGTAGAGCATTCGCCCCATCTCTGGATGCTCGATGATGAATCCATAGCACGGACACTCTGTACCGTCTGCATCAGTATGTTTGAAGTGCCCATGCACATCATTCATCGGAACTGATACAATTCTAAAATCACCATATCCACCGATATAGGAGTTATCTTCATAAGGTTTGTAGACTGGGATTCCCATTTCTTCCAGATCACTTACTGCTTCCGAGTGATCTCTGTGTTTATGTGTGGCAACGCATCCAACAATATCAGATACCTTCCAATCACATCCCTTTTTGATCTTCATGATCGGGATTCCTGCATCAAGAAGAAGCATCTTGCCTTTGCTATCCTTCAAAACATAGCAATTACCAGAACTGCCGCTGGCTAAACATGTTAGAACCATCTGAAAAACTCCTCTCTTACGTTCATCCTTCCACACTCTCAATGTGGTAACGACCGTAACCGCTAGTTCTTCCGCTTCCGATTCCGTTTCCAAAACCCGCAAGACGAATGATGTTTAATATTTGTTCCAGTGAATACGCATTCTCTGTATATTGAATGGTGAATGTTGCACTCCATCCGCTGAATCTATTCAGTCGTACAAGTACTGGAGCACCTTTCTTTGGTGACATAAGCTTTTCGTCAATAAAGTGCTCTGCAAACTTGATCGGAACCAGATTGCCCTTTGCAATGACATTTACAGCGGCATTGAACTTAGTTGCGTAAGTGTCAATCTTGTTCTGCACAACAGCCTGTCCAAATGATTTTTTCAAGCCAAATGCTGTAATGCACGGTGCATTGTTGGTCAGTGCTTCTCTCAAACCTTCCTCTGTGAAGTCTGTAGGCTTTCCACCATACCAGTGCATAGATGTGATCACTTCTTCCCACACATTTGTAGCTGCTGTGTCCTTAGCCTTGTTCTTTCTCTCATCGGTCAGCTTTCTGGCACTACAATCATTCATTTTGTTGAGCACCAGGTCTCCATCGCCTGCAATAGTAATTCTTGCCTGTTTGATGCTTAACGGCTTTAATTCGATAACCTGTGTCTCTTCCTTCTTTGCCATAATTTGTTTTCTCCTTTTTTGTTTTGATTTAAGCTTTCGCTTGAGGTGCGGCACAAGTGCTGCAATGTCATGTTCTGTGCTGTTATGTCTTATGCTGTGCTGTGTAATGCGGCTTATGCCGCGTCTCAAACGTAAGTTTTAGGTGTTCTGGTAACACTTGCAGACAACATGAAATGTTTTGTCGTGTACTGTCGTGTTCTGTAATGTTCTGTTCTGTATTGTACTGTGCTGTGCTAGGCAACTCATGCTGCCTGCAAATGCTACCAGTTTGTTTTGCTGGTATCCACTCGGTATATAGCATAAACTATGCATAATTATGTATATTGTTGTATTCTGTGATGTTTTAAACTATCCTGTACTTTGTTATGACATATTGCTTATGCCACATATAGAATGGATACCTTTTGCGTCGTGTTATGTACTATTCTGTCTTGTATTATTCTGCCTTGTACTGTTTTGTTTTGCTATATTCTGTTCTGCCCTGACTTATGGGCTAGCATAAAGCAACAAATAATCTGTTTTGTAGTGTAGTGTATTGTTATGTTCTGTCCTGTCCTATCACTTTTTGCTATATAATTGAGGCTTACTTGCTGCCTCATACTAGCCCATAAAATCTGCTTAACTCGAATGCTCTATGAATGATGCAATGTTATGTTTTGTTGTGTCGTGTTATGTTCTGTCCTGTGCTGTTATGTTTTTGACATATGAGCCATTTCTTTTCTCAGATGGTGCATACCGTTACACCATCCATAGAACACTCGAATTAAGCATCGAAACTGTTTAGACTGCTATCTTGTCAATTTCTTCAAATACACTCTCTAACTCAGAAAGCGACTTATACCGATTTTGAAAGCTTCTCAGTTCTGCGTAAGCCCTCTGCAGCAACTTCCGATACTCGTCAGGTTGTGTTGCAAAATGCGTTGTCGGCATATACACATTTCTCTGACTTGTGATCTGGAAGTGCCTAATAGGTGGTTTGTTGTCCTGCTTTGGGACAACTACAAAGAACTGGATAAGCTGTCTTGCCTGCTGCAAGCGATATTTCTCTGCAGCTATGCTATCGTTCCATTCAAAGCACTTATGAAGCTCTGACTGTTCGTCTCTCGCTTTCTCAAGTACTTGTTCTGGCGTTATCTCTGTATCTCTTCCGATTTCGTCCAGGCACTTTGCAGCATTGGCTTTGAAAATCCCTTCTATTCTCCATTTAATTTCATCCATAGGCTATCTCCCGATCAGGCAGACATAAAAGGTGGCAAAGCATCTTTGTTTGCTTCCTTATTCTGCTCATTTGGTTCTTCAAATACCTGTGAATTTGCGTTTTCTGCAATTTCCTGCTGCACCTGCTCCTTCATGTTCTCTATTGGATATTCCTTAAAATCGTCGTCCTGCATTTCTTCTCTTGTGTACAGACCCATGGTCAATTCTGGACAGTTAAGGCTAGAGAAGAACGAAGCTGCTCTGTATCTCAGCATTAGCTGTGGCATTGTTTTCCACTTGCTGCCATTTTTGCTCAACCAGCCTTCTTCTTTTGCCATATCCATGTCAACGGTCATTCCATTGACTTTTCTTCCGTTTTTTGTTGTCCATGCCGTACAAGAAAACGGTTTTCCATCCTTATCCTGTGTCTCTTCAAATTGCAATTCCATATCGAATTTTCCAGAATTGTTAATCGCAGCAATTAAGAACTTTGAACTCCAAGACGGTCTACCCTGAATTACGTGTAAATTCTGCATAACCATCATTGGACTTACTCGTAATCGCTGAGCCTGCTCAATGGCGATTAGACAATTTGCTTCATTCTTTTGAAATGTCTGTGGGACAATGGTTGAGCTTGCCAGTGCCTTTGCCATCTGCATAGCCATAATGAAGTTATCGCTTGTTCCGAAAATTCCAAGACTATAATCGGTTACTCTCTTTGTTGGCTGCTGCACAGCCTGCTTTCCGCTCTCTACAATTGCTGTATCCGCCATTATTCCTTGCCCTCCTTGACTTCCTTAACCTTGATATCTATCTTGTTTAATAACTCACTCAATTCCTTAAATGATTTAAGTGTAAAACTGCTAAACATCACGAGTGCGATAGTGTCTTTTGCTAAATCACCTGAAAAATATGATATTTTGCCTTGTACCACTTTAAACTTCAACCCTGTCGGGAAAAGCTTGTCATCACCTTTTACAACTTCGACTGTGCCATTGTAAGGAACTGGCTGTTTTTTCTCTTCCTGCTCCGGCTCTGTGTCCTCTGCACTGTCTGCGTCATTATTCTTGTCAGCTTTTAATACATCTAGTAATTCCTGCGCAGCGTCTCTGAGCGCTTCCAAAAAACTAAGATCATCTCTACTTTTGAAAAATCCCAATCCTGTTTCTTTAGTTTGATTGTCTTTAATAACAATCATTCCTATACGTTCTCCAGCACACATCTCAAATCTCTCACTCATAATTATTCTCCTTATTCAGTTTTATTGTTTTCTGGTGCTCTTTTGATCACCTTAATATTGCTTCTTCCGTAAGCTTCTATCCACGAAAGGTCTACTGGTTCATCTACTACTGTGACTTTTGTGCCGTTTGGAGTTACTGCTTCGTCTCCTGGCTTTAAATCTTCCTCTGCTGCAAAACAATAGCTTCTTTTACTGCCCTCGTATCGGGCTTTTACATAATTCATTGGTTCACTCCTTTCAACAATTCTTCTACATAAAGGTCCATAGAATGGCATAATTTCTTGCAATTCCCGTGAAGTGCATGATTTTTCCATGCGTTATATTTTGTACAAAACTCTGTTAACGTCATCTTCCCTGCCTTCACAGCTTTTGCCCAATTATTCAATTTCTTCTTGATTTTCCGCTTATTTTCGCCTTTTATTTTCCTGATGTACTTTCCATCTTCTGTTACATAGTGATGGAATCCCAAAAACGAAATTCCCTTACGGAATGGAACTATTTGTGTCTTCCCATTTAACGATAGACCGAGGGTGCTAACAAAAGCTTCTATAGCTTCTTTGCACCACTTTGCGTAACTTCTGCTTGAACATATCAAATAAAAGTCATCTGAATAGCGCCCATATTTATCTATTCCAAGCTCACCAGTTACAAAATGATCAAGTCCATCAAGCATAAGAAGCGCATACATTAGTGCAACAGGATTTCCGAGTGGAAGACCTGGGCTTTCAACACTATCAATAAACAAATGATTTAACCATACTGTATATTCGTCGTAGAAATAATAATCTACTATATCCTTCACCGGATCATGTTCTATGGTGTAAAAGAATTTTCGTATATCGCACTTTAAAATCCATCCATTTGTTCCATATTCTTCGTAAAAGCTTAGCATCTGTTCTTTCAGGCAATCCATTCCAAAATGAGTACCTTTATCTATCTGGCCTGCATAATTGGTTCGAATAAATTGAGACTGTAGCCTTGGTCTAAGAACGGTATAACACAGACAATTCTGAACCACTTTGTCTTTAAAAGCGCAGGACTTGATTTCTCGCTCTTTCGGCTCATATATTTTGAATTTGTTATACGGGTTCATACTGTACGTCTGATTCTCAAGCTGTTCTTTCAATATGTGAAGTCCTTCAAGACTCATTGTTTGAAATCTCGCACAACTTCCATTAAATTTCTTGCCAGATTTCGTTTTTCGGTATGCTTTGTATAAATTTTGAAAATCGCATATAAGATCTTTATCCATAGTAAAAATTCCTTTGTATTTATCCTCTTCGGAAAGGTCATTTGCTTTTTTGTATCTTTTGCTGATTTCGGCTTAATGCCTACTCTGACGGCCTGTTTGACACAGAATGGGCGAACACCGTTGCTGTTGTTGCAATTGTTGTTGTTGATGTTGCCGGACGGAAGAACAACGGCCTTAACAGCAAATAACCTAATATTATTATCTTTCTTTGTCTTTAGTCCTCCAGGCAATTGCCATATGTTTTATATCTGAAACCATCTTTGACCAATATTCTGTACTTTTATTGTTGATGATGTTCAATTCCATTGACAATTCAATATAGAACAATAACTCATCACATTTTGTTATTGCTTTTGTCTGGAGTTCTGATCGCTCTTTAGGATAAAGTCTCAAATCTGTTCGGTTCGCTTCGTATAAATGCTCATAAATTTCAAGTGCTTTATTTTGCATTTTATCTACGAGTGAGAACCTATATTTTTTCGGATAACGGTTACAATTAGAAGTTATTATTAAAGTATGCTTTGCCAGCTCTTTTGCTTTAAGAATAACTCTGAGTTCTTCTGCCACTTAATTACTTCTCCTTAGATTCAAAGATTGAAGAAGAAAAGATACAAACCGGGCGAACACCGACGCTGTCGTTGCAATTGCCGTTGCCGATGCCGCCGGACGGAAGAACAACGGCCACCCCTAAAGAATATCCATTACATCCTGTACTCCACGGAGTAAGTAACCACCAATAATACTCTTCATTTGGAATCAGACTTCTATATTTTCTGTATTCGTCAAGAGTGAGTAATGAAACCTTGTCTTTACATGCTCTGTATTGATTTTGCCCGTCAACAGATAGCAAATCTCTTTCAAATTTAATAATATTCTCCTCTCCAATTTCATTTTCTAATTTTCTGAGAAGATCATCATTCAGATGCTGACGCAGCTCACTGATTCTCCAGTCATTTATGTCTGGATCAAATCTCATTGACCCTGATCTTTCTGCAAGGCACATACAGCCCGAATCAAGAACATCAATGATTTTCCATTTTAACCCCGCAAGCTCGAACTGATTACCTGCTTTAGGCTCAACATCAATTTTTCTTTTTGAATTGCCTTCTAAGATGCTTACTCTTTTCTTTAAATCATTGAACTGTTGTTGCAGTCCTTCTAATGTTAATTCAGCCATTTACTCTCCCTTCGATACAAAGATGTTAGATTTTAAGATACAAACTGGGCGAACACCGTTGCTGTTGTTGCAATTGTTGCTGACGAAGTTGCCGGACGGAAGAACAACGGCGATTGAACGATTGTATTCACGGTTTGGACTAGTCCATGCTGTACAAGTCCACCACCAATCATCCAAATCATTATTAACAATCAAGTTGTTATACTGTCGAGCTTCGTCAAAAGTGATCGGGCGAACCTTACAAGTCAACTCTCCGTAATTATCCTGACCATCTACTGTCTCAAGGCTAACTCTGTGCTCCACAAGATTCTCTGCTCCGACCTCATTTTCAATAGTTGGCTGGATTTCAACTTCGATGTATTTTCTAAGCCCAGATGTTTTGTAATCCGCTGTATCATCTGCAAATTTTCTGTCTTCTGCTATAAAGTTCCTTGAGATAACTTTGGTTTTTCCTTCGTGATGTTTGAGGACGATATAACCATTCTCTCCAATGTAAAATGTCTCTCCGGCTTTTAAACTTTCCAGTTTAACCTTGTTACTCTGCTCTCTTTCTTCAAGCATTTTTACTAATGCTCTTGCAACTTCAAGTTCTTTGCTCATGTCTGTCTCCTTTCTTATAGTCGCGGCGACTTAACCAAATCGCGCACAACTCTATATTTTGAAATATTTTCTCCGTCTTTCTCGACAAAGTAGAATGCTCCGTCATTTGGCTCTCTGAAACCGCTATAGTATTTTGCATTTACTACTGCTGCATCCTGCTCTTTTGAGTGGCTGCACCATTCGCGGATTTCTGCGCCGAGGTAACTTTCTCCACTGTTCACTACAACCATTTGCTTTCTCCTTTCTTTTCTTCTCTGGTGGATTGTAACAGTCTATGAACTCGTGCAAGTCATACAAGCTGCATCCTCTAAATTTCAATGTTTTATTTTGTTTCCATAAGTGCTCTGCCCTTACGCCAAATTCATCTGAAAAGCTTTGGATCAACCCTTTCATGGCTTTCTGCCTAATTCTTTTAATTTCTGTTGCCGTCCTTCCAGTCCTTGGTGCTATTGCATCCACTCTTCTACAGATATGTCCAATCAGCTCTAACCGCTGCTCCTCTGTTAGCTTCATAGGCTTATTGGAGCTGGCGATAAATCGCCTGAATGATCTTGGCATCATACAACGCATTGTGTTTTACCCCTTTGGGAAGTGGCTTTCCCAGCTTTGTTAAGAGTTGTTCGCGTGATAAATCAAACGCTTCCTTTTCAGAAATTCTTAGCACTCTTGTAATATCCTGATTGATGTCGTGACAACTTGCTGATATGTAATTAGGAAGCTCTAATGCGGAACTTGCCAGAAGATCAACCAGTAAAACAAAAACGTAATGAGATACATCTGACACAAATTGAATATCACTCTCAAAATGCTTAAGCCATTCAAGAAGTGATTCTCGTACCTCATATTTGCTGCCAACCACAAATACGGTGTTTTCCTTGTCTAGCAACTCTGCAAGCTCTTTGTTCTCACCCTTTACCACTGTATTTGACAATACATTTTCCTTAATCCAAGGTGAAATCTGATAATCTGCAAAATCATTAAGTTCTGCGTAAAAGGATTCACCGCTTGCAGATACAATTCCGATACTTATTAGGGTTGTGTCTTTATGCAACCCTGTAAATTCCGCATCAAAGTACAGATTTATCATTTTCCTTCGCTCCTTCCTTTTCTTTATATTCCTCTGCCTGCTCCATTCCAATGATGTAGGCAAGCTGTTCTTCTGTTAAACATGGAAGCAGCCGTGTTGCTGTTTCAAGCAATTGCTCTTTGCTTTCCCCATGGTAAATAAAAATTGTTGATCACTCTCCTTCTTCATTATCTTCAATACTGTTTGGATTTAGCATTATCATTAACAGCTTCTTCCAAGCAAACGATGTGTTTACGGTATATCCCCTTGCGGTTTGATACTGCATATGTACCACGTGTGGGTACTTCGCTTTAATCGCCGCGCTTACTGTTGTTGGTGTTCCATCTGGCATTTTTACATTTAGCACAACAATGTCGCCCTGCTTTGCTGTTTCTTTCAGCAGCTCCGTGTCTTTGCTCATTTCTCCGCTCAAATGCGGCAATATTTCTCTTAGATTCATACATTTCCTTTCTGTATGGCTCAGGCATTCTAGCCCAAGCCACGATTTCATAGCCAGAATCTTCAAATCCACCGTCCGGCAAATTTGATTGGCAAGCTTCTTTCGAAACCCACCATCTAAATCTGTTCTTTGGGTCTGGTCCCCAATAATACTCATGGGTAAGTCTAGTCTCGCCCCATCTGATTGTGCACAGCAGATAGCCTGCGGTCTTATCTGGCATCTTTTTAGTCATCCAGAACATCTTTTATCACCTCTCTTAATTTGTATTTGCAGCTTTTCTTTTTTGCTTACGATGTTGTGACCGTGTTTTCGATCCAGCCAAGCAAATAGTTATTCTGGATACTGGAGCAGCTATTTGTCACTTCGCTCAACTTCTTCAAAGTGCGTTTTTTCTGCTCTGTCAAAAAACGGTATGTCTTAGGCTTTTCCTTTTTATCTGTCATCACGCCTGCACCTCCTTTCTACATGTTTCCATCCTTTCAATGTAGCCAATCATGTCAGCAAAGCTTTCTGCTCTGTACAAGATTGCTCTGTTTGTGTCAGCAAGTAGTGTGTATGCACTATCAAACTGGAATATGTAATACTTATGCATTCCCTCGTAGTACATGCAATCTTTAAGTACTACAAACTTGTTAATGTCAAACATTGTTTGTTCCTCTCTTATGTAATTTCTGCTATCATTTCTGCCTTCATCCTGGCGAACTTGTTAATAAAATGGATTTGCCCTTTACCAGTTACAAGCGTTGTTCTTGTGATTCTGACACTTCCGTCCGGATTCACAACGGTACGCTCCTTAACTTCAAAGAGTTTCTGTTCCATCGCCTTCTGTGTCGGCATATTTTTACTTCCGCCACTTTTAATAAGATAGTCATTTTGGCGCATCCACTCAAAGAGTCTGTTTTGCCCGATCTCATGACCATTCTGGCAAATCAGTTTAGCCATGTCTCCAATTAGAATTGAGGTCCTGCTAGACTCCACTGCATCTGCAAAGATTTCCTTTGGCTTCATGCGCTCTGTGTCTGCAATCAGTACCTTATTATCTGCCTTGAGCTTATCAATCTCGTTATTGGCAATCTTTAAGGCTCGTGCCATCACCTGTTCTGGTGTATTCCATGCCTTTTCGAGATCAATGAAGTACTGGCGGTACTGCTTACCCTTGTCAGTGCGCTGAATCATGCAGATCTGCTTTGCCATGTCAATGGAGATTTTGTAGTCCTGCAATTCCTGTCTTGCTAGGGTGTTAAATTCTTTACACCCTACATAATCTGTATTTTCTTCGAATCCATATTGTAACTGGCGATTAAACCATGATTGAAAACGTTCAGAGATCTCCAATCCCTCATGCAATTCTCTGGCTGATACAGTAGGCTGCTCTGACTCGTAGTTAATTCTCAAGAGTTCCATGTTTCGGCTCCTTTCTGTTTAATTTTCAATGTCCGTTTGTTTGTTACACTTACAGTATAGTTTATTAAGAATACTTTGTCAATAGTTTTTTGATTGTTTGGTAAACTTTTTGGTTGACTTAACAAACAAAACTTGCTATAATAATAATGGAAGGAGGTGATAAGATGGAAACTACAATAGGCGAGAGAATAGCAATGGTGCGAAAAAACCGAGGCTACACCTTAGAGAAATTTGGAGAAGCCATTGGAATAAAGAAAGGTTCAGTTAGTCTACTAGAGCGTGGTATCAATACTCCAGCTGACAGAACGATTTTCATGATTTGCAACAGATTTAGCGTAAATGAACAATGGCTCCGTACCGGAGAAGGCGATATGCTTAAGAACGTTACACCATCAGAAGAGATTGCATCATTTCTTGGCACGCTTGCAATAGCAGGCGACGAAAATTTCAAAAAGCGTTTAATCCTTTATCTTGCGCAAATGAAGGATTCAGACTGGGAGAAATTGGAACAAGTGCTTGATACTCTTCTTGCAGGAAAAGATATCATCTTTCCGCCAGGCACCAATGACAAACAAAACTAATTAACCAGACAGTGGGTATCCGTAATGCGGATACCCATTTGTTTTGTATACAAGGCGAATTTCTGGTTGCTATTTTGTGAAAACCTGTTTATACTATTTACATAGTGCAACACAAGCACAAAAGGAAAGGAAGAAAAGGACATGAAAAAGAAATTTGTAGCTGTACTGTGTAGTTGTATGGCATTGCAAGCAGTGCCAGTATTTGCAGAAAGTGAAGTAGAGACAGAAGCAGAAACTTCTGTTGATTATGAAGCAAAGTATAATGA
>ENA-UOJL01000662-UOJL01000662.1-human-gut-metagenome-genome-assembly--contig:-P47-NODE-662-length-46613-cov-10.888827_pt1 | contig 46613 bp, 48 predicted proteins | sample MGYA00242347_ERZ723894 | MGnify/ENA metagenome assembly ERZ723894
TCGGGTCGGAGCAGATGGCCTCGCCGGTGTAGAACATCTCCGGCATACCGCTGCCGCGGGGGCCTTCGTAGCGGATGAACACGGCATCGCCCGGGTGGATGCGGCCGTGGAGGATGGCGTCGATGGCGTCCTCTTCACAGTCGAAGGGGCGGGCGGTCAAGGTCGCCTTGAACATGGCCTTGGGGCAGGCGGTGTGCTTGATGACACAGCCTTCCGGGGCCAGGTTGCCGCGCAGGATGGCGATGGAACCGTTGGTGCCGATGGGCTCGTCGAAGCTGCGGATGATGTCGGTGCGCTTGATCTCGCGGCCGATCTTCTTGCTCTTCTCGGCCAGCAGAGCATCGCAGTGCTCGTAGAAGCCGTTCTTCTTCAGCTCCTCCAGGTTCTCGCCCAGGGTCTTGCCGGTAACAGTCTTGGCATCCAGATGCAGCATGGACTTGATCTCTTCCATGATGCGGGGCACGCCGCCTGCATAGTAGAAATACTGTGCGGGCCAGTCGCCTGCGGGACGGATGTTCAGCAGGTAGTGTGCGCCGCGGTGCATCCGGTCAAAGGTGTCGGCGTCGATCTCGAAGCCGAACTCGTGGGCAATGGCGGGGATGTGCATCAGGGCATTGGTGGAGCCGGAAATGGCCGCATGGACCATGATGGCGTTCTCAAAGCTGCGCATATCCACGATATCGCCTGCGGTGACACCGGCTTCCACCAGCTTCATCAGCTGTGCACCGGCGTCGTAGGCAGCCTGCTTCAGCTCGGGGGCAGTGGCCGGCATCAAAGCGGTGCCGGGCAGCATCAGGCCCAGAGCCTCGGCCATGACCTGCATGGTGGAGGCAGTGCCCATAAAGGAGCAGGCGCCGCAGCTGGGGCAGGCGTGCTGCTTGTAGTAGGTCAGCTGCTCGGCCGGGATCTCGCCGCGCTCGTACTGTGCGCTGAACTTGCCGATCTGCTCCAGGGTAAGCAGCTCGTTGATGGCACAGCCGGGGTCGTTCTCGGTGTACTTGGCGGGCAAGTCGTATGCCTCCATGACACCGCCGGTGACCACGATGGCTGCCATCATGTCCTTCATGCGGCCGATGCTCATGAGCATGGCGGGCATGGCCTTGTCGCAGCTGGAGATGAACACACCGCCGTCAAAGGTGGTGGCGTTGGCCTGTGCTTCCACCAGGTTGGTGATGGCTTCGCGGTGGGCCAGCGAGTAGTTGATGCCGTCATGGCCCTGTGCCATGCCGTCGCACATGTCGGTGGCAAAATACCGGGCAGCCTTGCCGCCGTGGTCGTTCACGCCGCGGACAGCCTCTTCCACAAAGATATTCAGGTGGCCGGAGCCCGGATGGCTGTTGCCGTAGGTGCTCTCCACCATGATCTGTGGCTTGCTCAGGTCATCGACCGTCCAGCCCATGCCCATGCGCAGGGGGTCCATCTCAGGGGACAGGGAACGGACCTGCTGACTTTTCAGAATCATATTCAACTCCTTATAAAACTCTCAGATACTCTCTCACAGGGTCAGGCGGCGGTCACGCGCAGCGACCTTCCACCAGCCTGTGACCTTGCCGTTTTCCACCACCGGGACCGCCGGGTACAGGGCGCTGGTGGGGCAGACGTGAGTCGGGATGGCAAACAGCTCGGTCCCGATGGGCGGGATGTCGGCGATGTGCTCTTCCGGCACACGCACCACCCAGTGCTCCTCGTTCTGGATCACGGTGCGGGCATACTCCATGCCCACGATCTCCGCGCGCTCCGGCTGGGGATCGGTGGCCACGGCCTTGCAGCCCAGATCCAGTGTGAAGGTGTCGCGGCTGGGGCGGCTCACCACGCGGGTGAGCAGGGCGGCAGCCGGGGTGAACTTCAAATCCGGGTAGGCCTTGCGGTACCCAGCATCCTGAATGACGCAGGTGCCGGGGCTCAAAAACTCTCCGGTCATCTCGGCGTGCACCGGGAAGGACGGGGTGCCGCCCATGATCAGGATCTCGCAGCAGATGCCGTCTGCCTTCAGGCGGGCCTTGATGGCCTCGATCTGCTTGTCCACAGGGGCGGTAGCCACCTTGCGCTCCTGCACGCTGCTCTCGTGGCGGTGGCCGTCGTAGCAGTGCATGCCGCGCATGACGATGCCGGGCAGGGTGTTCCACTCCCGGTACATCGCTTCCACTTTATCCAGCGGCACACCGGTGCGGTGCTGGCCCATGTCTACATCCATCAGCACATTGGCCTTGCAGGTCTGGCCCAGCTTGCGGATCTGCTCCGTGTCATCGCCGATGGCAAAGAACTCCACCTCCGGGAAGGCGGTCTGCAGCGCGGCAAAGCGCTTGATGTTGGGGCCCACCAGCGGGTACGCCAGAGTCAGGTGCTTCGCACCGGCCTTGGCGGCCATTTCGGCCTCGGCGATGGTGGCGCACTTGAAGCGGTCGATGCCCGCCTCGATCTGCATTTGGACCACCTCGGCCATCTTGTGGGTCTTGATGTGGGGCCACAGGCGGGCAGCGCCGCCTGCAATGTCGATCATCTTGCGGATATTCTCGCGGATGATCGCCGGGTAATAGACCAGCTGCGGGCTTACGATGTCCTGCTGACCCTCAAAGGTATAGAGGTTGTCGTTGATCTTATTCATACTCCACCAGCATCTCGATCTCGACCGCGATGTTGCCCGGGCAGGAATTGGTGCCCATGGCGGTGCGGGCGGGCAGACCCTTCTCCTCGCCGAACAGCTCGAACAGCAGGTTGGAGCCGCCGTTGATGACCTGCGGCTGCTGTGCAAAATCATCGGTGCAGTTGACAAAGCCCAGGACCTTGACGCAGCGCTTGATGCGGTTCAGGTCGCCCAGCTTGGCGTCCAGATTGGCCAGCAGGTTCAGCATGCAGTTGTAAGCAGCCTTCTGGCCCTGCTCCAGGGTCAGGTCGCCGCCGACCTTGCCCACGATGTTGTGGCCGTCGCCGATGTCAGGGCCGCAGCCGCTGCAGTACAGCAGATGATCGCCGAACTCCATGACCGGAGTGTAGACGCCGCCCTTCGGCGGGGGTGCGGGCAGGGTGATGTTCATTTCCTTGAGCTTATCGTAGACATTTGCCATAAGAAAAAACCTCTCTTCTTTTTCTCTGACGCAGCCGAAACGGGGGCTGCTGCCGGTTGAAAGATGTTCCGCAGCCGGTGTGCGCCGACTGTGAAGCGACTTGTTTATATTCCCAACAGCGTACTGCCAAGGCTCAACACCAGCGGCACGCTGATCAGGATACTGAGGGTGGAATGTGCAACGGCCTGGCTGGCCAGCTCCCCTTCGGTGTCGTACTGCTTTGCCAGCACGGCCGTCAGGCTGCCTGCCGGGCAGGATGCCAGAATCAGGATCGCCATGCACAGGGTGCGGTCCAGCGGCAGGAAGTACAGCGCCGCCAGGAAGCCCAGCGGGAACACGACGCACCGCAGGGCCGTGATGAGCCATACCATGGGGTTCGTGACCAGCTTTTTCAGGTCACTGCGGGCCAGCATGCTGCCTGCGATCATAAGAGCCAGCGGGGTGGTGGTATTGCCCACCGCCTTGCAGAAGCTCTCCAGAATGGCGGGCAGCCGCAGGCCGGTCACCAGCATGACCACCATGATGGCGGTGGTGATGTTGGTGGGGGTAAGGAATGCTTTGATGCTCACCTTGGCTTCCGGGTCGAACAGGTGCTGTACATAAGTAAAGAACAGGATGTTGTAGGCCATGATGCCGGCGGCACCGTACAGGGCACCCGCCTCGCTGCCCAGCAGGGCGCTGATGAGTGGGATGCCGATGAAGGCGCTGTTGGGCATGACGGCGGCACCCACCAGCACGGCCTTCTGGCCGCGGGTCAGGTGCATGGCCCTGCTCAGCACAAGGCAGATGCCGATGGTGAGGATGTAGAAGATCTCCAGCACCACATAGCCCTTGAGCATGCCGGCCACGGCCTCGCGGCCGCCGTCGATGCTGGCACTGGCCAGCAGGGTGCAGGGCAGGGTGACCGACATGACCAGGTTGGACAGGAACTTGCTGTTCCTGTCATCCATGATGCCCAGTTTGGTCACGGCTGCACCGGTGCCGATCTCCAGAAAGATGATCAGGATCTGCTGCAGAAGGATCGCGATCGACATGGCAGCTCCTTACACCGTCAGCACCATACCGGCACCGGTCGTGGTGCGCCGGTCGTGGTCAATGGCGACCTGGCCGTTGACGATGCACCAGTCCAGACCGGTGGCCTTCTGGGCAGGATTCGTGAAGGTGGCATGATCCGTGAACTTCTTCGGATCGAATACCAGTATATCAGCATAGTTGCCTTTCTGCAAGCTCCCTCGTCCGACTAATCCCATTCTTGCGGCGGGCTGGCTGGTCATCCGGCGGATGGCCTCCTGCATCGTGTAGATGCCGCGCTCGGCCACATACTCCCGCAGCACCTTGGGGAAGGCACCGAACATGCGGGGGTGGGGCGTGTCGGTCTTGGCATAGATGGCATCGGAGATGATATTGGACCAGGGCAGACGCGCCACCGTATCAATATCATCCTGGCTCATGGACATATTGATGATGGCAGTCTTACCGTCCTCGCTGTGCATCAGGTAGGCGGCCAGTGCAGCGGCGTCCTCAAAGCCGAATTTCTCGGCAGCCTCCGTCACCCGCATGCCCAGGAACTTCTCGTTTTCGGGGCAGACCACGCCGCTGATGATGATGCGGTCCCAGCCCAGCGTGATGCAGAAGTTGTCCCAGTCGTCGTACAACACGCTGCTGGTACGGCGGAACTCCTCCACCCCTTCGGGGGTGCCCAGTTTTTCCAGTGCACGGGTCATGTTGCCGGCCACGAACACCGGGGGCAGCATGGTGGTCAGGGCCGTGCTGCCGCCCTCGTAGGGGTAGAAGTCCACGGTCACGTCCATGCCCTCGGCGCGGGCGGCTTCGATGTCGGCAATGGCGGTGTGGATGTCCTTGCCCCAGTTCTTCATGCCGCAGCTCTTGAAGTGGCTGATCTCCAGGGCACAGCCCACGCGGCGGGCGATCTCGATGACCTCGCGCACGCTCTGCACCATGCTGTCGCCCTCACCGCGGATGTGGGTGGTAATCACACGGTGGTAGCGGCCCACCGGCTCCAGAATGTAGGCAAATTCATCGGTGGAGGAGTAGCACTCCGGCAGATACATGATGCCCAGCGACACACCGGGAGCACCGGCGGCCATGGCGTCCTCGATCAGAGCACGGGCGTCGTCCAGCTCCTGCTGGGTGTAGGGAGTGTCGGCAAAGCCCTTGACGCAGATCTTGACGGTGCCGGTGCCGATCATGGCGGCAACATTCAGGGGCAGCGCGGTCTTGTGCAGGGCAGCCAGATAATCACGGTAGGTGTGGGGGCCGTCCAGGCCGATGGGGCCCATGACGGCTTCTTCAAAGGAATAATACTCCTTTGCCGCCTCGTCCGATTCCGGCCGGGGGGTCATGCTGATGCCGCAGTTGCCGGCCACTGCTGTGGTAATGCCCTGGGCCAGCTCCACCTCGCCAAAGTGCGGGTCGTTGAGGGGCTTTGCGTCGTGGTGACGGTGGATATCCACAAACCCCGGGGTCACCACCTTGCCGGTGGCGTCGATGACCTGGTCTGCCGGCTCCGTGATGCCCGGAGCGATCTGAGCAATACGGTCGTCCTGCACCAACAGGTCTGCCTGGTAGGGCTGGCCCCCCAGGCCGTCGTATATGGTGCCGTTCTGGATCAAAATACGTTTCATGATAAGTTCCCTCTTGCTACGAATTTGCCCTGCGGCAAGGCGACCCTGCCGCAAACGACGAAAGGGGCAAGGGCGTATGCCCTCGCCCCTTTCGGAGAAACAGATTTACAGTTTGCCGGCTCAATAGATCTTACAGATCTTCTTCTTCCTCAGCAGCAGCCTCAGCAGCAGCGACCTTTTCCACGACAGTGCCGCGGCGGTCATCCATAACGTGCTTCAGGCGCACATCGTCGGGAGTGGTGTCAGCAGGGAACATGAGAGAGACCACAATGCCGAACACCAGAGAAATGATGGTAGCAGGCACAGCCGGACCACCCATGGTGGCGTTGATCCAGTTCTTGAAGGAAGGCAGCACCAGGATCAGCACGCCCAGCAGAGTGCCGGAGCCGATGCAGGCCAGACCGCCCTGCCAGTTGACACGCTTCCAGAAGCGGCCCAGCAGCATAGCCACAGCCACGCCGGGCAGGAAGGCGCCCACGATGGTGGAGATGTAGCCGATAACGTCGTTGACGAACAGGGTGATGAAGAAGGCAGCGCCCAGGGTGCAGATCAGAGCGATACGGCTGAACTTGGCGTAATCTTCTTCTTTGATGGTCTTGCCGGTGACGCTGGGGTACACGTCGGTCAGCAGGATGGTAACGCCGGAGATGGCGTCGGAGTCACCGGAGGACATGGTAGCGGACAGGCCGCAGATCATGAACATCATGCCGATGATCGGAGGCAGTGCGTTGGTAGCCATGTAAGCAAAGGCGTAGTCGCCGCTGGCCAGGGTGTCACCATTCATGGTGGCGATGGTGAAGCAGCTCATGCCGATGATGGCGGTAACAAAGCTCCAGCCGAACAGCAGGATGCCCTGGCCCAGGAAGGCCTTGCGAGCAGTCTTTTCGTCCTTGGAGGTGTAGATACGGGTACGATGGGTGGGGGTACCGATAACGCCCATGGCTGTGGACAACACCAGTGCTATGGCAGCCATGACACCGTAGGAGCCCAGGCCGTAGAAGGTCATTGCGCCGGGCTTGCCAGCAGCGGTGAAGGTATCCACCACGTTCTGGTAGCCGCCTGCCAGGGGGATGGCACGGACAGCGATGGTCAGGAAGCCGATGAGGATGGCGATGAACTGGACAGCGTCGGTGGTAACAACGGCCATGTAGCCGCCGATGAACACGTAGATGCCGAAGCCCAGAACGGTGATGATCTTACAGGTAACGTCCGGCAGCTGGGTGACGTAAGCCAGGTACTTGGCACCGCCGTTCAGGTGGTTGCCCAGCCAGATGATCTCGATGACGAACATCATAAAGCCCATGACCTGGCGGATGATCTTTTTGCCGCCGTAGTAATACTGTGCTTCCTCAGACATGGTCAGGAAGCCCTTGTTCTTTGCCTTGGTGAACAGCAGCATGGAAAGGATACCTGCCGATGCGCCCAGGCCGTAGATGGCGCCGCCCCAACCGTGGTTGAAGCCGTTGCCGATGGCACCCATGGAAGAACCGGTGCCGATCATGGTAGCACCCACGGTGCAGAAGATCAGGAAGAAGCCGAGGTTGCCGCCGCCGGTCAGGAAGCTGCTGCCCTCATTTTTGCCACGGCTGGTGATCCAGCCCACAAAGATCATAAAGCAGATCCATGCGATAAAGCCGCCAATAAACAATGGGATGTATTTGGGGTCCAACATAGTCTCATTTCCTCCTTAGAATCATTTTCCTCAGCCCGGCGCAGGGTCCGCTCGGGCCGATATGGCTGTCAGGCATTTCCCCGCTGCGGGCCGGCACCGTGGGGTCGTTGTCCGACAACAACTTCGCTGTCCTAAATTTACCAATTTTCTTTCCATCCGTCAATAGTTTTTTAACATTTTCTGCACAAATATGGATTTTCGGCGCATGTTATAATTTTTTGTTCCTCGTCTTGTCATTTCCACGAAAAACAAACTGCCCCTTGCAGTCTATTTTCCGGTGTCGTATACTGAAATTGGAGCAGGGATTTACAGAAAAAATTACAAGTCCCTTTCAAAAGCAACGATGTTGCGCTTATTTTTAACCATTTGCAATTTATTAAGTTGTCCGACAATGCCGTCGCAGGCCCCAAAAGTGTCTGCATCCCGTGCAAAAGGCAACGATCGGCGGCGCTCCGGCCGCCGAAAAAAAGGCGGACGGCCTGCAGTTTTCAGCCGTCCGAACCAGAAAGCGCACAATTTTTGTTCAGATATCGGAACGCAAGTCCCAATATAGCCCGATATCCGAACACGTCCGGTGTTTTCAGGATTTCTGTGCGGAACACATCGGAACACTTTCGTCGTTTTCCCGACCTGGTCCGAATGCCTCTCAGAGGCCCTATATATAAGGAAAGGAAGTGAGACCCATGCCTTCCGGAGATGCCCACCGTTCCCTGGCCCGGGCCCTGGATATTCTGGAGCTGTGCAGCCTGAACGGCAGCGGTTACACCCTGACCCAGCTGTCGCAGCATCTGGGCATTGCCAAAGGCAGCATCTCCCCGCTGCTGCACACCCTGCGGGACCGCGGCTACCTGACCCTGGACGACCAGGATCATCACTACCGCATCGGCCGCATGGCGTTCCGCATTGGAAACACCTATCTGGACGAAGCCAGCGCCCTGCGGGAGATCTACCGCCTGATGCACGACATCGTGTCGGTCTGCCACGAGACATGCCACCTCGGCAGCCTGAAAAACGGGGATGTCTATTACCTCAAAAAGGTGGAGAGCCCCTTGTACAGCCACACCGTCACCGTGGAGGGCCGCAGCCTGCCGGCCTACGCCACCGGCGTGGGCAAGGCTCTGCTGGCTGACTACCAGCTGCCCCAGCTCAAGGCCCTGTATTACGACGGCCTGTACCCGCTGACCGAGCACACCATCACCGATTTCCGGCTGCTGGCTGACCAGCTGGCCGAGATCCGGGCCAGCGGCTTTGCCTACGAGTGTGAGGAGAGCACCCGGGGCATCCGCTGCATCGGCGTGCCGCTGCGCAAAAGCGGCAAAGTGGTGGCCGCGCTGAGCGTTGCCTTCCCGCTGGAGCGCTACAGCGACGCTGCCGCCGCCAGCGCCCGGCAGGCGCTGGACGAAGCCCGGCGTCAGATCGAGCGAATGCTCTGCAGCGTAGAACTGCAGTTCTGAGCCCTATAAGAAAAGGAGTGTTATTTATGCCTCAGTTGATCACCATCGGCGAGACCATGGCCGCCTTCACCCCGGACAGCGTGGGTGCCCTGCGCTATGTGCAGAACTTCGGCATCCGCACCGCCGGTGCCGAGAGCAATGTAGCCGTGGGTCTGGCAAAGCTGGGCCTGGAGGCCGCCTGGGTCAGCCGCCTGGGCACCGACGAGTTTGGCTGCTTTATCCGCAACCAGCTCCGTGCCGAGGGCGTGGACTGTTCCCGCGTCATCTACGACCCCGACCACCGCACCGGCATCATGTTCAAGGAGACCGGCGTGGGCGAGACCAAAGTGTTCTACTACCGTGAGAACAGCGCCGCCAGCCACCTGTGCCCCGAGGACGTGACCCCCGCCCTGCTGGACGGCGTGAAGGTGCTGCACATGAGCGGCATCACCCCCGTGCTGAGCGAGAGCTGCCTGGCCATGACCAAAGCCGCCTTTGCTCTGGCCAAGGAGAAAGGCGTTGCCATCAGCTTTGACCCCAACATCCGCCGCAAGCTGTGGCGTGGGCAGGACTACGCCCCCCTGATCCGGGAGCTGACCCTGCAGAGCGAGATCGTGCTGCTGGGCCTGGACGAGGCCGACGCCCTGTTCGGCCTGCGCGACCCGGACGCCATCTTCGATCTGCTGTTCCGCGACGGCTGCGCACAGTATGTGGCCATCAAGGACGGCGGCAACGGTGCCTGGGTGGCCGACAAGACCACCCGCGAAAAGCTGCCGCCCTACCCCTGTAAGCCCATTGAGCCCATCGGCGCCGGTGACGGCTTCAATGCCGGCTTCCTGGCCGGCATCCTGCAGGGCCGCGATGTGGTCACCGCAGGCCGCATGGGTGCCATCTGCGGTGCCCTGGCCACCCAGACCCCGGGCGACGTGGAGGGCTACCCCGACGCCGCCCAGATGGAAGCTGCCCTCACCGGCGCTGCCATCACCTACCGCTGATCCGCTGAAACCGCCGGTTTCATTGTTTGCCGAAAGGAGTTTTTTGTATGGACACTTACGATCTGGTTTCCAAGCATCCGTTGCTGGCCATCCTGCGCAACGTTCCGCTGGAAAAGACCATTGATTACGCCGAGGCCGCCGTGCAGGGCGGTGCCCCCTTCTTTGAGGTGGCACTGAATAGCCCCCACGCCCTGGAGCAGATCACGATGCTGCGCACCCATTTCGGGGACCGCTGCACCGTGGGTGCCGGCACCGCTATCACCGTGGAACGCTGCAAAGCCGCTCTGGACGCCGGTGCACAGTTCCTTCTGACCCCCGGCACCCCGCTGGATGTGTTCAGCTACTGCGCCGAGAACGACATCGCCTTGCTGCCCGGCGTGCTGACCCCCACCGACGTGGCCACCAGCCTGCAGTTCGGCTACAAGACCATGAAGCTGTTCCCGGCCGGCAGCATGCCCCGCCACTACGTCAAGGACCTGCAGGGCCCCTTTGACGGCACCAACTACATGGCCATCGGCGGCGTGAGCCCCGCCAACATCCGCGAGTTCTTTGACGCCGGCTGCATCAGCGTAGGCCTGGCCTCCAGCCTGATGCCCAAGGACGCCGTGGCCGCCAACGACTGGGAAGCCTGCGCCGCCTACGTCCGCGGCATGGTGGACCAGATCCAGCGCTGAACCTGAACCCATTGAAACCTTCTGCAATACAAGAGAAAGGATGATTTCCCATGAAGATCGTTGAAGTCAACACCTATACCGTCCGTCCCCGCTGGGGCTTTGTTGAGATCGTGACCGACGAGGGCCTGACCGGCTGGGGCGAGCCCGTGCTGGAAGGCCACTGCGCTACCGTTCTGGCCTGTGTCCAGGAGATGAAGCCCTACCTCATCGGCAAGGACCCCATGCGCATTGAGGACTTTTCCGCTGTGCTGTACCGCGCCGGGTTCTACCGCGGCGGCGGCGTGCTGATGAGCGCCATTGCCGGCATTGATCAGGCCCTGTGGGATATCAAGGGCAAGTTCTTCAACGCCCCGGTCTACCAGCTCATGGGCGGTGCCTGCCGCGACAACATGCGCGTGTACAGCTGGATCGGCGGCGACCGCCCCAACGACGTGGGCGCTGCTGCTCTGGAGCGCAAGAATGCCGGCTTTACCGCCATCAAGATGAACGCCACCGAGGAGCTGCAGATGATCGACACCTACGACAAGGTAGACGCTGTGCTGGAGCGTGTGGCTGCCATCCGGGAGAGCTGCGGCAAGTACTTTGGCATTGCCATCGACTTCCACGGCCGTGTGCACAAGCCCATGGCAAAGGTCCTGGCCAAGAAGCTGGAAGAGTTCGACCCCATGTTCATCGAGGAGCCCGTCCTGTGCGAGAACATGGAGGTGTTCAAGGAGATCGCCGCTGCCTGCAATGTGCCCATTGCCACCGGCGAGCGTCTGTTCACCAAGTATGACTTCAAGCGCCTGCTGCAGGCCGGCGGTGTGGACATCATCCAGCCGGACCTGAGCCACGCCGGCGGCCTGACCGAGGTCAAGAAGATCGCCTCCATGGCCGAAGCCTACGACGTTGCCCTGGCCCCCCACTGCCCCCTGGGCCCCATCGCTCTGGCCAGCTGCCTGAACGTGGACGCCACCTGCTACAACGCCGTGATCCAGGAGCAGAGCATCGGCATCCACTACAACGTGGGCAAGAGCGTGCTGGACTATGTCAAGAACCAGGACGACTTCAAGTTCGTGGACGGCCGCGTGCAGCTGCCCGTCCGTCCCGGTCTGGGCGTGGACGTCAACAAGGAACTGGTGCTGGAGGAGAACAAGACCCCGCACGAGTGGAAGAACCCCGTCTGGCGTCACAAGGACGGCAGCGTTGCCGAGTGGTAATGCATCCCGCCGCCTGAGTTAACACAGAAAAACAGCCCGCATGGCAGGAGCATCGTGCTCCGTCATGCGGGCTGTTTGCGTTCGATTTACTCTTTTTCTTCCGGTTCTTCGGGCTTGGTCAGCTCCTTGAGCTGCAGCACCCATTCCGGCACTTTGGGAGCAAGGGGCGGTTCGCCGCTGCGGGCGCGGTGCATCTTCCGGTACAGGTCGCGGTTGTAGGAAAGGTGCAGGGTCATGGCATCCCGTGCCCAGGTGCTGTCGCCGCACTTGATGGCCTCCAGTACAGCCTTGTGGGTGTCCAGGGTCTCCTGCAGCAGAGTGCGGTGGGTGCCCTCGGTGAACACCTCCACCGACGCCGTGATGATGGGAGCCAGCTGGGGAGCCACCAGATTGCCGCTGGCGCGGGCAATGGTCCGGTGGAACTTCATATCCTCGTCCAGATAGTCCTGCCCATGCAGGATGTGGTATTCCATGAGGTTGTACAGCGATTCCATCTCGGCGATGTCCTCCTGGGTGGCATGGCGCGCCGCCAGCGCGGCAATGGCCGGCTCGATGATGTTACGCACCTCCAGCAGGTCGAAGGCCAGACGCTCCTTGTCCTCAATGAAATCCAACCCCAGCGGGTCATCCGCCAGGCCGGGCTGGTCGGTCACAAAAGAGCCCGCGCCGTGGCGCACGGTCAGAATGTTCTGTGACTCCAGCCGCTTGATGGCCTCGCGCACGGTACTGCGTGCCACACCCATCTCGCGGGCAAGCGCTGTTTCAGTGGGCAGCTTGTCGCCGCTCTTCAGTTTTTCTTCCAGAATGTAGTCCTTGATCCGCTGTGCAACCTGTTCGGCCAGCGGCCGGCTGGAATCGTACCCCGCAGTCTCCATAAAAACCTCTTCCTTTGGCGTTTTGCTCTGTTCTACCCTTCATTATACCGGAAATTTCTGGCAGTGTAAAGCAACGCCGTGCAGAAACCTTCGCTCCGGCAGCAAAGGTTTTTGTTTTATGCAAAGCGGCCGGTGTTTCCCGCACCGGCCGCTTTGTGTTATACTGAACAGGTCACAGGGGCAGCTCCAGCTGACGGCAGTAGTCCACGATGTGGTGGAACATCTGCTCCACGGCGGGAGCCATGGAGGCCGGGCGCTGCACGGCCAAGCCCACCACGCGATACTCCTCCGGCTCGATGGGGTACACCTTGACGGCGGCCTTGCAGTCCCGCAGCAGCATCTGCGGCATGATGGAGATGCCCAGTCCGGCCTCCACCATGGCGATGTTGGACTGGTCGTCGATGACATGGCAGCGGCGCTCGGTGCTGATCTTGTACTTCTTGAGGAACTGCCGCATCTCGGCGTCGGTGGCATCGCACTGCACCACAAAGCTCTGGCCGTTCATCAGAGCAGGGGTCATCACGCCGCCCTGGGGTTCGGGCCAGTCCTGCGGCACGATGCACAGCAGCGGCTCCCGAAACAGCTCGGTGAGGTTGAATTCCTCCTTGCAGGTGGAGGAAAGGAACGCAATGTCCACCTGCCCGGTGCGCAGCCACTCCTTGACATCGTCGTAGGTGCCCTGATACACTTCAATTTCGATCTGAGGGTACTGGGCCGCGAAGCTCTTGAGCAGGCCCGGCAGCAGCGAAGCGCACACCGAGTTGAATGCACCCAGCTTCACCTTGCCTTTTTCCAGGCCGTTCAGGCGGGCAATGCTCTGCTTGAGTGCCTCGTCACTGTTGAGCACCGCACGGATGGACGGGTACAGCGAAGCACCATAACTGGTCATGGATACGCCGTTTTTGCCGCGGTTGAACAGGGCAAAGCCCAGTTCCTCCTCCATCACGGCAATGGCGTGGCTGATGGCCGAAGGGGTCAGATGCAGCTGCTGGGCCGCCTTGTTGAAGCTGCCCTGCCGTGCCACTGCATCGAAGATCTCGTAGGAAAAAAGCGTCATGCCCCAAAGCCTCCTTCCTGATTATTCTGGTTCGGAGACGCCCGATTCTCTGTGAATCTTTTTCATCTTTCGTTTGAGATAGTTCAATTATCTTCTTGATTGTACTATCCCGCGCCTTTTCTGTCAAGCGTTTTTGCCCCGATTTTTGCACGTTCTGTGCAGATTTTGCCCCGATTTCTGCAGGAAACGCCGCCTTTCCTTCGTTATAGTTCCTGTAACGATTTTTTGCAAGCTGAACGAGGTGTTCTTTATGACTGCACTTTCCCCGCGCCGCACCTTCAGCGGCACCGCTCTTAAAACCATTGCCTGCATCACCATGCTGGTGGACCACATCGGCGCGTCCTGCATCGAGGCGGGCATCCTTACGCCCGGGCTGGATGCCGGCACCCTCTCCCAAGACACCCTTTCTGCCTACCCGCTGTACCGGCTGGACATGGTGCTGCGCTTCACCGGGCGGCTGGCCTTTCCGCTGTTCTGTTTTCTGCTGGTGGAGGGCTTTGTGCACACCCACAACGTCAAAGGCTACCTTGGGCGGCTGGTGCTGTTCGGCCTTTTGAGCGAGATACCCTTTGACCTTGCGTTCTTCCGCACCCCCTTTTACCCGGGCGCGCAGAATGTTTACTGGACGCTGGCGCTGGGCGTGCTGGCCATGGCGGGGCTCAAGCGCTTTGAAAAGGAAAACGGCCTGCCCGGCTGGCAGGGGCTTGTGTGGGCGGGCGGCTGCGCCGCGCTGGCGCTGGCTTCCAACACCGACTACCACGCCATCGGCGTGCTCATCATCTGCACCCTGTACCTGACCCGCGCAGACCGCAAGCGGCAGTGCCTTGCAGGTGCGCTGCTGTTTTTGTTCGAGCTGACTGCGCCGCTGGCCTTTGTGCTGGTCTGGTTCTACAACGGGCAGCGCGGCGCGTGCAGTCCGCTGCAAAAAAAGGCCTTTTACTGGTTCTACCCGGTGCATCTGACCCTGCTGGCCTGCATCACCAACCTGCTGCTGTGACGCGGAAAAGGGCACCGGCCTTTCAAAAGCCGGTGCCCCTTCTTTTTTGCGCACAAAAATGGAAAAAGCCCGGTGATCTCAATGGATCATCGAGCTTTTTCTTGGCGGAGTAGGAGGGATTTGAACCCTCGCGCCGTTGTTTAGACGACCTACGCCCTTAGCAGGGGAGAAAAATCAAGCACTTTCAAACGAACTGCCGCACAAAAAAGGAGTGCTCATGTAATGTTTTGGAAGTGCATTTTCTCGTCATCTGCCATCAATCCCCCATTTTATGCCCCGCCGCATTTCAGCAAATTCCGACCTTTTGCAACGCTTTTCAGCGCTTTTGGCACAATTCGACACTTTTCGTTTACACTCTTTCTTGGATATTCCACAAGTCGGAAAGGATGTGTTTAAAAGTGCCAATCACTGATTCTTCCACGCTCTCGCTGCGCATTGCTCAGACACTCCGGCCTCTGGGCATCATCCGCAGTATGCGTTCTTACTCCATCATTGCCGACTGCCTGCGGCTTATCTGGGAACAAGAGGACCGGCTGGAAGCTGTCCAGAAAGAGGTCTATGAGCCGATTGCTGACAAGCAATGCAGTGACTGGACGGCCATTCAAAGCACCATCCGGCGTGCCGCGCAGACCGCATGGCACACCAACCCTTCCCGTGTGCAGGAGCTGGCTGGCTATCCGTTGGACGGCTGCCCCAGTGCTGTACAGTTCCTCGAAATGCTGTACAACGATCTTGCACGCGGCTGATCACTTCAACTTGTTCATCGCGTCCAGCTTTTCTTCCAGCGGGATGTGAGTGTAGCCCAGCGTGACCGCATAGTCCGTGTGGCCCAGCACTTCCTTTATAATTGCCGGGGCGACCTTCTCCACAGCCAGCAGCGTGGCCGTGGTGTGGCGCAGGCAATATGGCGTCATGTCTGGCTGCAGACCCACACGCTGGGCCATGTCGTGCCACTCGGCATAGAAGGTTTTCTCGTCCACCTCGCACAGGCGCTTGGTGCCGCTACGGTAGGCTTCCCGCACAAGGGGCATGATCTTGTCCGGGAAGATGATCTGCCGGGCCTTGCCGGCATCCGTTTTGATGCCGCCGGTGCAGTACTGTTCAGCCAGGTGGGTGTGCGCTTTCAGAATCGTGAGCATCTCACCGGTGCGCATTCCGGTGTAGGCCATGATGAGCCAGTACCGGCTAAACTCGTGGCCGGCATCGTAGTCCTGCCAGATCCGCTGCACCTCGTCCTCGGTCAGGGCGGTGCGTGTGCTGGCGCTGATCGGCGGCAGATCTAGCAGCTTGGAGTAATCCTTATCGGCATACTCGTACTTGAGGGCCAGCGTGTACATCTTGCCCAGCAGGGCCTTGATATCCCGCTTGGGGTAGTACCCGCCCTCGCGGGCGTCCACGATCGGCTGCAGGTGCGCATAACGCAGGTTCCGGATCTTGGCGTTCTTCAGCGGCTCCAGCGCCGCCCAGGCTGTGCGGTAGTGGCTGGCCTTGTCCTTGCTCAGCTTGGGCAATGTCTGCGCACAGATCATCTCCCACAGCTCCTGCAGGGTGGCATCCTGGGCAAATTCCTGCCCGTTCAGCACCATCTCCCGCATCTCCGGCAGGGCCTGCACGGCATCCCGCTTGGTCTTGAAGCCGCTGCGGATCTTATGGTAACGCACACCATCCTTATAGATGTTGATCTCGGCACGCCACTTGCCGGCATTGCCGTACTGGTAGACACTCCCCTCCCCGTTCGACCGGGCACGGGGCTTCCGTGTGGCCACCAGCTTTGCGCCGCACCAACAGCACCATGCTGCACCGTCCGGCAGTTCTTTGCGGCATTTCGGGCATTCAAACATTGTTTTCACCTCCAGAAGGGTACACTTTGACAAGCCTGCCCTTTTGGAGTACAATAACAGTTGGTTAGGTTGTCTTGTACCCTTGTGGGCAAGCCATTCTGCAAACGCTCTCGGTGTTGGTAGCACCGGGGGCGTTTTTGTTTTGTTCAACTACCGAGGATTCCTCGGCAACTCATAATAAAGCGACCCCGCCATGGTACGCATCATTGAGAGGCGTGGCGGGGTCTGTATCATGCATTTGCATTATATGCCACGCAATAAAGCAAGCGGAAGAACGGTTTTACTCCTTTTTCTCCTCTGCATCTTCTGCTTCAAACTGTGCCTTTAAAAGTTCTATCATGTTCACCATTGGCAACACAATTTTGCCATTGTTAAGAACAGCGGTGGAAATTGTTTCAATTTTCCCGCGCGCAATACTATACAATGCGGTAGATCATATACCTTTTCACCCCACCCAGTGGGTCCAGCCCACGGCCTTGCCCTCGATCTGCACGTCGTTCAGTTCCGGGCCGGTGTAGACCATGGGCGCATAGGCGGCGTTTGCGGGCATCAGGGTCAGGGTGCCGTTCTGGTAGTACACCCGCTTGAGGGTGGCTTCCTCGCCGATGCGCACCGCGGCGATCTCGCCGTTTTCCACCTCGGGCTGGATGCGGATATACACCACGTCCCGGTCATGGATGCCGGCACCCTCCATGCTGTCGCCGTGGCAGGTGAGGGAGAAATCGCACCGGATGTTCTCCGGCACGTCCACGATTTTTTCAATGTTCTGCTGGGCCAGGATGGGCGTGCCGCAGGCGATCGAGCCCACCAGCGGGATCTTCTTCATCTTGGGCATCGGCTCAAACCCCTTCGGGATGGGACGAGGGGCGGGGGCAGCGGAATGATCGAGCACAATCGGATCAGCAATCTTAATATCCGTACGGCCATACAGATAATTCATATCCACATTAAACAGGTCAGCAATTGCCTCCATGGTCTCAAACCCCGGCTCTCGCTCCCCACGCTCATACATGTTTACACTGCTCTTGGACAACTCCAACTCGTCCGCAAGCCGCTGCTGTGACCAGCCTTTTTCACGGCGCAGCGATTTCAGCCGCTCTGCAAAAGTTGCCATTTGGCCACCTCCCTATATTATTACAATCAAATAATAGCACATATCGTGCACAAATTCAAGCACAAAAAGTGCACTATCATTTTATGCACATTTTGTGCACTCTGCGAATAGATTTCTTTCTCCACTTTGAGTACAATAAGTGCACAGAAAGGAGGTGACCACCACGGATGGACAGTAAGACAATCGGCCATAAGCTGCGTGCGCTGCGTGGCGAAATGGACGCAAAAACCGTTGCTGATGCGCTTGGAATCAGTACTTCGGCGCTTTTTATGTATGAGCGTGGCGAACGTATTCCCCGCGATCAGATCAAGAAGCGCATCGCCCAGTACTTCGGCCAGAGTGTCGAAGAAATTTTTTTCGCAGAGTGAGTACATATTGTGCTCATTTCAAAGGAGGTGAAGAAGATAGAGAACCACAAAAAGCCCAGCGAACCGTCGGAAGCGGAACGCTGGGCGTTGAAAGATGTACCGACTTCGCAGCTTGTGGAAGAGTTGGTCAACCGGACTGGCGTGACGGCAGAGAGTAGCTGGTGGTGCAGAATGTCGAGCTACCATATCATAATTCGGATAAATCTGAATAAGGAGGATTGTCCACAGTGTTTACGCTAAAGTTGATTCCGATACTCTGGGCTGTCATCGTCTTGTGCAATCTGCTCACAAAGAAACTCGTGCCGGATCTCATGACGTGGTATCCCATCTACTCCATCATTGTTGGTGCGTTGACGACTGTGCTCCTCGTAGCTCTCGCATTTTAACAATGATTCTATTCAGCAATTCCACTTTTCTTACAAGCAAATCATCATAGCTTTCTCTACGTTGCGCGAGCTTTTCCAACAAAACCATATCAGCGCGTAATTCTTCTGGTACATAGTACATTGCAAGAGCCGAATGCTCTCCAAAGGTTTGAATGCTTTCTTTGGTCTGATATTGAATCGCAGCACCGGCAGCTCGAATATAACCTTCATATATTTCGCGTTCTCGCTTTTGCTGTGCTTCGCGTTCCTGATGTTCATACTCCAATTTTTTCATTTCAAGCTGATGTTGATTGTTGAAGAAGGCTGTTAAAGCCGGAGAAAACAATGCACAGATTGCTACAACCATCGCTACCAACGATGACCAGTCTGAAACAGACATTCCCGCATTTGCCGTAGGTTCCATTATTTCCACCTCCCTTCTGCCCCTCTATTCTACCGCAGAAGGGAACCGCTCACAAGGAGGTCAAACCCACATGAACGACTTAACCACATTCTCAAAACCCGAGTTCGGGCAGTTGCGCACCGTGGAGATCAACGGCACGCCCTGGCTGGTCGGCAAGGACGTTGCCATTGCACTGGGGTACAAGAATCCCCAGCGGGCCATCCGTGACCACGTTGATACCGAAGATCAAGGGGTGACCAAAACGGTCACCCCCTCCGGTGAACAGGAGATGCTCATCATCAACGAATCCGGCCTGTACAGCCTGATTTTGAGCAGCAAGATGCCCAAGGCAAAGGCCTTTAAGCACTGGGTCACCAGCGAGGTGCTGCCCGCCATCCACAAGACCGGCGCATACGAGAGCTTCCAGGCCAAGCAGCACATCGAGCAGCTGGAAGCCACCAACACCCGGCTGAACGCCGCCATTCAGGCCGTGAACGAAGCCAAGGCCGCCCTGGCCAACGTCACGGCCATGCGTGACGACTTCATCAAAGACCGGGACGATTTCAAGGAACACTTCCAAAAATGGAAGTCCCTGTACGGCGGTGCCTGCGACCGGCTGCGCAGAGCGGAGAACCTTGTGCAGCAGGCGCAGGGCGAGCTGAACAGCCGCATTGACCAGCTGAGCATCGTGGCCTTTGGCCTGCCGGGCTTTGACGAGATCATGCAGACGGCGATGGAGATCGCCCTGCCGGACAAGAAGGAGGAATGATCTATGGAAAAGACCCCGTTCCCCACCACGCTGGATGAGCTGGAGACCTACCCCCAGCAGACCCTGACCGCCGAACAGGTGGCGCAGTTCCTGGGCTGCAGCGTGCAGTCCATCCGCAGCCAGGCTCAGATCGACGCCGGAGCCTTGGGCTTCCCGGTGATCCTGTACGGCAGTACCATCCGCATCCCGCGGCTTGGCTTTATCTACTTCATGCGCTACGGCCGCACCAGCGTCCAGAAGCGCAGCTACAAGTAAGGAGGACATTATGACCACCACAATTATCCCCGCCCGTGAACGGGCGCAGGCCCCCATCGGCCTGCCGTACATTGCGCCGCTCATGGCGCACGCTTGGTTCCGGTGCGATATCACCGCAGGGTCTGGCATCTACAAGCTGGGCCGAGATGTGGCCGGGCTCAAGTCCGTACCCATCCAGATCTTTGCCAACGGTGAGTGGCACACCGTCGTGGGCTGGGACACCGATAAGTGCTACCCCTCGTGGAAGCGAGGGCTGAATTTGGAAGAGGAGGAAGAGGCATGAGAATCAAATCCACCGTTTTGCAGGTGCTGGCAGCCGCCTGTCTGGGCGCAGGCCTGCTGTATGCTATGGGCATCGAGGGCGGGGCCCAGCTGGGCGGCACGATCACCGACGGCGAGTTCACCACCGCCATGGTGCTCATTCTGGCTGCCCTTGCCCTGATGCGCATCAGCTTTGCCGTGCAGGACGCCGAGGAGCAGGCCCGCCGGAAAGTCCACAAGGAGCCCCAGAATACCGTGAAGAGCCGGAAGAAGGTGGGCTGATGCTGAAAAAGAAGCTCATCAACCTGCTGTACACTCTGGCGCTCTACGCAAAGGACAAGCTGCTGGACGCCGAAATTTGGGCGCTTAAGTGCACTGTCCGGACGCTTGAGGCACAGGGCAGAATCCTCGACCGTGTCCTTAAGCTCACAAAGGAGGCCGACGCATGACCGCCAAGGAGTACGTCGAGAGCCTGCAGCAGAAGTACGGGCAGCTCTGCCAGCAAGACAGCAATGCTATGACAACGACCCGCTGGGCGTCTGAGCTTTACAAGCTCGAAGCACGAATTGAGGTCTATGTTCTTGTGCTTGAGGACTTGGAAGGTGTGCTGCGGCTCATGGAGGACATCCCCCATGGCTGACTTTGTCAACAATGCCTTTTGGTATACGGTCTGGGACGCCAAGAGCGGTGACCTGCTGGCCAGCGGCACGGCTGCCATGTGCGCCCGGCGGCTGGGCTACGCCAGCGCCAACAGTTTTGCCGCTTCCGTCTGCCACTGGCTCAAGGACGGCAGGCAGCACGTCAAGTACATTTGCCAGCGGGAGCTCATCCCGCGCAGCGAGGTGGACAGCCTGCCACGCAAAACAAAAAGGCCCGCCCGTGTTCGCAGCACGGACGAGCCCAAGGGTGATGGATTCTCTACTCCCCATCACCCCGAAGAATAACACACTTTGGAGGTTTTTACAAGCATGAAAGGTATTCTGATCGAACCGGGCCGCGCCCCGGAACCGGCAAATCTGCCGGACACCCTCTCCGCTATGGAGGCCCGGCTTGGCGGCACGGTGGAGCATTACATCTTCCCGCGCACCCCGGCGGTGCTGTTCTTCCGCACGGCGGGCCAGCCGGTCAACCGTGTGGTGCGCGGCCAGCCCCTGTGCGGCACCATCTTCTGCTATGGCTGGCGTGGCGGCGACATCAAGCCGCTGTCCGGTGCCCTGCTCGCCGAGCTGCTGGACCGCCTGAAGGACACGGAGGTGCGGGTATGACGGACTACACCATCAGTTCCAAGATTTCCAACGAGATGGTTTATGCCTGTTACCGCGGCCGGTTCTGGTACTGGAACGGCAGCATTTGGAAAGAAAGCCGCATCATGACGCATAGATTTGAGCTGGCCAGAGCGGCAGACAAGAATCTGACCCCACAGTCGTTTCTGACCAATGGCGCGGAGTTCGCCCCGCTGGACGAGTACGAAATCGACTGCGCAATGCTGGACGCATTAGAAAATGCCAAGCCCTGCAAAAATGCCCCCATCGACCCAGTGGAAGAGGATTCTTCCTCGAGTGTTCCTGCTTCCTGCATCTGCTCTACCTGCACCTGTGGCGGGTGCAAAGAAGAATGCTTCGGAAACTGCCACAGCTGCGGCCATCCCGTGCAGGAGTGCAACAGTTATCAGACCGAAGGCGAAAAGCATTTAACTCCCGCTCACTCTGCGGATGTTGACAAACCGGAAGTGCCCGGAACCCAGACGACACAGAACAAGCCCCTGACCACGATCCCGGACGAAATCCGCCCGGCGTTCGATTACTCCGGGCTGGATGCACAGACGGTGGATGACCTGCACTTTGCTGAGGATGAGTACCGTCACGGCAAAAAACTGGCCGAGCGCGGCCTCGTGCACATGGGTAATGCCATTGCTGCTGCCCATGATGCGCTGTGCGGAGTTGTCCAACAATTGGACAACTCCAAGCACGGCAACCGTGGCGATGATTCTTTCCGGGCATGGTGCTGTTCCATTGGCATCACCAAGTCAACCGCCTACAACCTGCTGCAGGTCTCTGCCCTGATGGACGGCAGCAGCCCCCGCCAGCGGGCCATTCTGGAAGCCCTGCCGCCGACCCTGCTGTATGCCGTGGCAAAGCCCAGCGCTCCGGCAGAGCTGGTGGCACAGGTCAAGAGCGGTGATATCACAACGCACAAGCAGTATCAGGAAGCCCTTGCCCAGATCAAGGCCGAGAAAGAGCGGGCCGATGCTGCCGAGGCTGAGCGGGACAAGCTGCTGGGTGCCCAGAATCGGGCTGCTTGGGCGGAAAGCCACATCCAAGATGTCGAAGCCCAGCTGGATGCCGCCCTTGCGGATGTTCAGGGCCTGACCGAGCAGAACGCCAAGCTCCAGCAGAGCTACCACGATGCAGACGAGAGCCGCATTGCGGCCAACCTCCAGCGCCAGAAAGCCGAAGCTGAGCGCGACAGGGCCGAAACCCGGGCGCAGGAGGCCGAGAAGCAGCTGGAGGGGTCCCGGCAGATGGCCGAAGCGGCCAAGCTCCGGGGTGATAAGCTCAAGGCCGAGAACGACGCCCTGAAGCATCAGCCCATCACCGGAGTTGTGGACAAGGACGAAGTGAAGCGGCAGGCCAGGGAAATGGCCGCCGAGATGACCGCCGACCTGCGGGCACAGCTGGAACAGACCGCTTCCGGCAGCGAACAGGATGCCCACAGCTCCTATGACAACGTACTTTTGGCCGACCGTTCTTTCCAGAACATCGGCAAAATGGTGATTCCGTCCCTCCGCAAGCTGCCGCAGGAGCAGCGGGAAGCCGTCGCCAATCAGCTCATCCGTACACTGGGACAAATTCAAGGGGAGGTATCACAATGTCTGTAAAGATCACGGCGCTGGAAGCCGAGAACGTCAAGCGCATCAAGGCCGTTGCGCTCACCCCGTCGCCCACCGGGCTCACCCTCGTGGGCGGCAACAACAATCAGGGCAAGACCAGCGTGCTGGACGCCCTGGCGTGGGCCCTGGGCGGGGACCGTTTCCGTCCGGACGCCGCACAGCGGGACGGTGCTATCGCTCCTGCTCACCTCAAGGTCACACTGTCCAACGGCGTGGTGGTGGAGCGCAAGGGCAAAAATGCCAGCCTGACCGTCACCGACCCCACGGGCCGCCGCAGCGGCCAGCAGCTGCTCAACGCCTTTGTGGAGCCGCTGGCCCTCGACCTGCCCCGCTTCATGGACGCCAGCGACAAGGAAAAGGCTGACATCCTGCTGCGCATCATCGGCATTGGGGCCGAGCTGCACACCCGGGATCTGGAGATCAAGGGCCTGTACGACAAGCGCACCTTCACCGGTCAGCTGGCCGCCCAGAAAAAGCACTTTGCCGAGGAAATGATCTCCTACCCGGAAGCCCCGGACGAGCCGGTGAGCGCCTCCGAGCTCATCCACCAGCAGCAGGACATTCTGGCCCGGAATGGCGAGAACCAGCGCCTGCGGGCCCAGTATGCAGAGCTTGAACAGCAGGTGCAGCAGTGTGTGGACGAGCTGAAGCGCACCCGGGAACGCATTGCCACACTGCAGCAGCTGGCAGATGAACTGGACGCCAAGCACACCAAGTTGTTCAATCAGCGGGAAACTGCAAGAAAGACCGTCTCCCAGCTGCAAGACGAATCCACCGCCGAGCTGGAAGCCTCCATCCGGGACATTGAGGAGACCAACCGCAAGGTGCGTGCCAACCTCGAAAAAGCCCGCGCCAAGGACGAGGCCGCCCAGTACGCCAGCGACTACGACAAGCTGACCGGCCAGATCGAGGACAAGCGCGCCGAGCGCATGGCCCTGCTGAACGGGGCCGACCTGCCCCTGCCGGGCCTCAGCGTGGAGGACGGCGTCCTTACTTACAAAGGCAAGCACTGGCGGGATATGTCCGGCAGTGACCAGCTGCGGGTGGCCGCCGCCATCGTGCGCCGGCTGAACCCGGACTGCGGCTTTGTTCTGCTGGACAAGCTGGAGCAGATGGACATGACCACCCTGCAGGAGTTTTCCGCCTGGCTGGAAGCCGAGGGCCTGCAGGCCATTGCTACCCGCGTTTCCACCGGCAGTGAGTGCCAGATCATCATTGAGGACGGCATGGTCAAGGACGCCGTGCCGCCCGAAGAGAAGCCCCAGCCCCGGAGCTGGACGAAAGGAGCGTTTTAAATGAGCAAGTATTCCGTGACCACCGGCGTGCAGACCGCGCCGGTCAAAACCGTGCTCTACGGGCCGGAGGGCATTGGTAAATCCACCTTTGCCTCCCATTTTCCGGATCCGGTGTTCATCGACACCGAAGGCGGCACAAAGCGGCTGAATGTGGCCCGCCTGCCCCAGCCCACCAGCTGGGCCATGCTGCTGGACGAGGTGGCCGAGGTGCGCAAGGGCAGTGTACCCTGCGGCACGCTGGTCATCGACACCGCCGACTGGGCAGAGCGCCTGTGCATCCAGGCCGTGTGCGCCCGCGCCAAGGTGAACGGCATCGAGGATTTTGGCTACGGCAAGGGCTACACCTACGTCAAGGAGGAGTTTGCCAAGCTGCTGGACGCGCTGGAAGAGGTGCTCAACGCCGGGCACAATGTGGTGGTGCTGGCCCATGCCGCCATCACCAAATTCGAGCAGCCGGACGCCGTGGGCAACTACGACCGCTGGAGCATGAAGACCTCCAAACAGGTGGCCCCGCTGCTGCGGGAGTGGTGCGACATGCTGTTGTTCGCCAACTACAAGACCGTGGTGGAAAAGGCGGGCAGCAGTCCCAACGCCAAAAACAAGGCCAGCGGCGGCCGCCGGGTGATGTACACAGCGCATCACCCCTGCTGGGACGCCAAGAATCGCTTCGGCCTGCCGGAAGAAGTGCCCTTTGAGTACGCCAGCATTGCCCACTGCCTGCCCGGCGGCAGCGCACCGGCAGCTACCCAGACGCCGGTGCAGCACGCCCCGGCTCCTGCCCCGCAACCCAAACATCAGCCGGATGCCGACATCCTGCCCACCCCGCAGGCACAGCCGGAACCGCCCCGTGAAGAGGTTCCTAAGGCCCTGCTCACGCCGGATCTGGTCGCCCTGGGCGTGCCGGAAAAACTGGCTCCGCTCATGAGCGCCAACAACGTGACTCCGGAAGAGCTGCAGCATGTAGTGGGCGAGCGGGGCTACTTCCCGGAGGATATGCCCATCAAGGACTACCCCATGGATTTTGTGGAGGGCTGCCTGATCGCCGCATGGCCGCAGGTGCTGCAGATGGTTCTGGACAGCCGTGACCTGCCGTTTTAACGTACATTAAATAAAGGAGAAGCATTATGAACGAGATGAACAACGAAGGTTTCGCTTTGGGTTGGGATGACGAGTTTACCAACGAGCAGCAGGAATTCGTGCTGCTGCCGGAGGGCGAGTACCCCTTTGAAGTGACCCAGATGGAGCGTGCCCGCTATGAGGGCGGGGCCAAGCTGCCGCCCTGCTCCATGGCAAAACTGACCCTGCGCATTTATGGCGGGGCCAAGGGCGACACCACCGTGACCCACCGCCTGTACCTGCATACCAAGACCCAGGGTCTGCTGGGCGCGTTCTTTGAGAGCATCGGCCAGTGCAAGCGGGGCGAAACCTTCCGCCCCCGCTGGAACGAGGTGGTAGGTGCCAAGGGCATCTGCAAGCTGGGCGTCCGGGAGTACACCAAACAGAGCGGCCCTCACGCCGGTGAGACCGGCCAGAGCAACGAGGTGCAGCGCTTCCTGCCGCCCCCGGCACCCAAGGCGGCACCCTCGCAGGGCTGGACGCAGGGGGCATTCTGATGGGGCAGGAACTGAGACCCTACCAGCAGCAGGCCCGTGACCGCATCCACGCCGAGTGGGACGCCGGCCACACCCGCACCCTGCTGGTGCTGCCCACCGGCACCGGCAAAACCATTGTGTTTGCGTCGGTGGCTGCCGATCAGGTGCGTGCCGGCGACCGGGTGCTCATTCTGGCGCACCGGGGCGAGCTGCTGGAACAGGCTGCCGACAAGCTGCAGCGTTCCACCGGCCTTGTCAGCGCCGTGGAAAAGGCCGAATCCACCTGCCTGGACAGCTGGTTCCGGGTGGTGGTGGGCAGCGTGCAGACCCTGCAGCGCACCGCCCGGCTGGAACGCTTCCCGCAGGATTATTTCGGCACCATCATCATCGACGAGGCCCACCACGCCATCACCGACGGTTACCGCCGCATCCTGGACTACTTCAGCGGGGCCAAGGTGCTTGGCGTCACCGCCACGCCGGACCGCGGCGACATGCGCAATCTGGGCGAGGTGTTCGACAGCCTGGCCTTTGAGTACAAGCTGACCGACGCCATCAAGGAGGGCTATCTGTGCAAAATCATGGCCCAGACCATCCCGCTGCAGCTGGATATTACATCCGTGACCATGAGCGGCGGCGACTACGCCGTGGGCGACCTGGGCACAGCCCTTGATCCGTATTTGGAGCAGATCGCCGCCGAAATGGCTCGGCGCTGCAAGAGCCGCAAAACGGTGGTGTTCCTGCCGCTGATCAAGACCAGCCAGAAGTTCCGGGACCTGCTGAACACCTACGGCTTCCGGGCTGCCGAGGTCAACGGCCAGAGCGACGACCGCAGGCAGGTGCTGGCCGACTTCGACGCCGGCAAATACAATGTGCTGTGCAACTCCATGCTGCTCACCGAGGGCTGGGACTGCCCCTCCGTGGACTGCGTGGTGGTGCTGCGGCCCACCAAGGTGCGCAGCCTGTACAGCCAGATGGTGGGGCGCGGCACCCGCCTTTCCCCGGGCAAGACCGACCTGCTGCTGCTCGACTTTTTGTGGATGACCGACCGGCATGAGCTGTGCCGCCCGGCGGATCTGGTCTGTGAGGACCGCACTGTGGCCCGCCAGATGACCGAGACGCTGGCCGAAAGCGGCTGCCCGGAGGACATCGAGGAGGCCGCCGCCCAGGCCAGCGAGGACGTGGTGGCCCAGCGGGAAGAAGCCCTTGCCAAGCAGCTGGAAGAGCAGCGCCGTAAAAAGGCAAAACTGGTGGACCCGCTGCAGTACGAAATGAGCATTCAGGCCGAAGATCTGGCCGGGTATGTGCCCGCCTTTGGCTGGGAGGCCGGTCCGCCCAGCGAGCAACAGACCGCCGCGCTGGAAAAGCTGGGCATCCTGCCGGACGCAGTGGAATCCGCCGGCAAGGCCGCCCTGCTGCTGGACCGCCTGAACAAGCGCCGGGACGAGGGCCTGACCACGCCCAAACAGATCCGCTGTCTGGAAAAGTACGGGTTCCAGCATGTGGGCACCTGGAGCTTTGAGGCCGCCCGCCACATGATCGATCGCATAGCGGCTCAGGGCTGGCGCGGCGTGCCCAAGGGCGTGAACCCCCGCACCTATACCCCCGCTGCGGAGCCGCCTGCTGCAGACAGTCCTTTTGATTTTGGATGGTAACGTGAATGGACAATGCGAATGAACTCAAAGAAGCGCTGGATTTTCTCAGCCCGTCCGCCCTGACCTACGACGAATGGATCCTGGTGGGCATGGGCCTGAAGGAAGCCGGCCTGCCCGTGGAAGCATGGGAACAGTGGAGCGCCCGGGACGGGGGCCGCTACCACAAAGGCGAGTGCGCCAAGAAGTGGGCCAGTTTCCACGGCGGCGGGGGCAGCCCCGTCACGGCCAGCAGTATCTTTCAGCTGGCCTATTCCAGCGGATGGAGAGGCCCTGCCGGCCATGCACTGGACTGGAACGACGACATCTCCGCCGGGACGAACCACACAGACGGCCAGCTGGTAGACCCCCGTTGGGTGGAAGCCCACGATCTCGCCCTGCCGGAACAGTGGGACCCTGTGGACCAGCTCAGGCGCTACCTGCAGGCCCTGTTTGAAGAGGACGAGTATGTGGCCTATGTCACCGAGAGTTTCATGGCCGACGACAAACGCCGCCCGGCCAAGGGCAGCTGGACCCGCACCGCCGGGCAGCTCCTTGCCGAACTGGGCACCTGCGGCGGGGATCTCGGCAAGGTGCTGGGCGACTGGGACCCGGAGGTGGGTGCCTGGATCTGCTTCAACCCCGTGGACGGCACAGGCCGCAAGGACGCCAACGTCACCGCCTACCGCTACGCCCTTGTGGAGTGCGATAACATGGAGCTGGGCAAGCAGCAGGCCATCATCAAGCAGCTGGAGCTGCCCTGCGCCGCGCTGGTGTACTCCGGCGGCAAGAGCGTCCACGCCATCGTCAAGGTGGACGCCCCGGACTATGCCGAGTACCGCAAGCGGGTGGATTACCTCTACGCTGCCTGCCAGAAAAACGGCCTGACCCTCGACCAGCAGAACCGCAACCCCAGCCGCCTGAGCCGGATGCCCGGCATCCTGCGCGGCGACAAGCGGCAGGTGCTTCTGGAGACCAATTTCGGCAAGAGCTGCTGGGACGAGTGGGTGGACTGGCTGGAAGCCGAGACCGACGACCTACCGGACACCGAGAACCTCGCCGCCGACTGGGAGCACCTGCCCCCGCTGGCAGACCCGCTCATCTTCGGGGTGCTGCGCAAAGGGCACAAGATGCTTCTGGCGGGCCCCAGCAAGGCCGGCAAGAGCTTTGCCCTCATCGAGCTGTGCATCGCCATTGCCGAGGGCAAGCCGTGGCTGGGCCAGTTCTCCTGCGCCCAGGGCAAGGTGCTGTACATCAATCTGGAGCTGGATCGGGCCTCCTGCCTGCACCGCTTCAAGGATGTGTACACCGCCATGGGCCTGCCGCCGGAGCACCTGAAAAACATTGACATCTGGAACCTGCGCGGTGCGTCCGTGCCCATGGACAAGCTGGCCCCCAAGCTCATCCGCCGGGCCCAGAAAAAGGGCTACATGGCCGTGGTGCTGGACCCCATTTATAAGGTAATCACCGGCGACGAGAACAGCGCCGACCAGATGGCCAAGTTCTGCAACCAGTTTGACCTTGTGTGCCGCGCACTGGACTGCGCCGTGATCTACTGCCATCACCACAGCAAAGGTGCCCAGGGCGGCAAGCGCAGCATGGACCGTGCGTCCGGTTCCGGCGTGTTCGCCCGTGACCCGGACGCCATGCTGGACATGACCGAGCTGACGCCCACCGACGCCATCCGGGAGCAGCTGCGCAACAAGGCAGCTTGTCGGGTCATCAAGGCCATGCTGGACAAGCGCGGCCATGCGGACGCCTACGGCCCGGACGATACCCTCAGCAAGAGCCGGATGCTGGCCGTGGCCAAGGAGTGCCTGGGCCTGGCCGACCTGCGGGCCATTGACGCCGAAGTCGCCGCCGCCGAGAAAAAGACCGACGGCATGACCGCCTGGCGCATCGAGGGCACGCTCCGCGAGTTCGCCCGCTTTGACCCGGTGAACCTCTGGTTTGACTACCCGGTGCACAAGCCGGACAGCGGTCTGCTGGAGGATCTGCAGCCGGACAGCGACTTCCGCACCCTGGGCAACCGCGGTGCCGCCAAGCGCTGGGGCGACAAAGGCAAGGTGACCAAGGACAAAAAAGCTGAGCTGGACACCGCCTTTGAAGCCTGCACCATGGACGGCGAGGTGACCGTCTATGCTCTGGCCGAATACATGGACCTAAAGCCCCGCACCGTCAAGACCCGCCTGAAGGATGACGGGCGGTTCTGGATCGACGGTGAGAAAGTTGGACGCAAGGAACCCGGCAGCAACGGTTAAACGATTTGTAATTTTTACAATTACAGTTTGTTGTAAAAATGCAGTTATAGCCGCTATTTTGCACGACACGAAAAACTGCAATTTTGCAGTTATAGCCGCTATGACTGCAGATTTTGCAGTGCAACATAGCCTATATATAATAGCTAAAACTGCAACTGCAATTGTGATGGGGTTTCCCGAAGGATGGGGCGACCACAGCCCCCATCCATTCGGAGACCCTCCCCATCACGTTGGCGAACTGAAAAAAAGAAAAACGAGGTGAACCCCATGTACACGCAATTCTTTATCCCCATGCAGCCGCCCACCACCACCCACAACGCAAAGCAGCTGCACGCTTACATGAAGGGCGGGCAGCCCCACGCGGTGCTCCACGACAGCCCGGAACTCAAAGCCACCCGTGCCAAGCTCCATGCGTATCTCGCGCCCCATGCGCCCAAAACGCCCATCCCGGCAGGCCAGCCGGTACGGCTGCTGGTCAAGTGGTGCTTCCCCACCGAGGGCAAGCGCCGCAGCGGCGAGTGGCGCACCAGCAAACCCGACACCGACAACCTGGAAAAGGCCCTCAAGGATGAGATGACCCGCCTGCACTTCTGGGACGACGATGCCCAGGTGTGCAGCGAGATCGTGGAGAAGTTCTGGTCGGACCCCTGTGGGGTGTTCGTCCGGGTGGAGGAGCTGGCATGACCTACGAAGAGAAAAGACGCTGGCTCAGTCGGTACGGGGACGCTATGGTAAAGGCCAAGCACCTGCGAGATGATTTAGATGAAGCAGAACGTGACACCGGTTGTACCACGCAGCAACTGACCGGAATGCCGGGCGGCAGCGGTGATGGGCAGAGTCTGGCACGAACTGTAGAACGTATTGAACGAGCCGAGAAAGCCTTGAATGCACAGATCATGCTGTGTGATGATCTCCACGCCGAACTTATGGCCCGACTGGAGGATGTGGACGACCCGAAGGATTACGAGGTCCTGCGGCTGAAGTATCTCCGCTTTCAGGACTGGGAGCAGATTGCACAGAAGATGAGCATCTGTGTACGGCAGGTTTACCGTCATCACCGTAAAGGTGTGGATGCTTTGGAACTGTGACAGATGTCAGTAAAACGTCAGTACGACGTCAGTGACATGTCTTTGATTTCATGATAAAATAGTATCATCGCAAGAGCCCGCAGGAAAGGTTTACTCCCTTCAATCCTGCGGGCTTTGTGCTGCCCGGCTGCGACAGGGGAACACACATTTACTCACCCAACAGCCTGAATGTACCAGCCGGGCCTTTTTTGATATTCCCGCCGTCCGCATGGGCGGCTTTTTCTATGATTCTGACAAGAGAGGTGGTGACGTGCCGCGTGAAGATGGGTACAAAAATCTTGTGCCGCTGGATCAGCGAACAAAGGATGAACAAAGGACAATCCAGGAAAAGGGCGGCATCGCCTCCGGAGTGGCACGCCGCCGCAAGCGCTCCATGCGGGAAGCGGCGGACTACTATCTGGCCCTGCCGGAGACCGACCGCCGCAGCGTGAACGCTCTGCTGCGGGATGCTGTGGACCCGGAGGACATCGACAACCAGATGGCCGTGATCAAGGGCATCACCGCCCGTGCCAAGAAGGGTGACCCGCAGGCCGCCAACGTGCTGCTGAAGATGCTGGGCGAGGACAACCCGCCCAATGATACCGCCGCCGACACGCTGGAACATGCCCGGGAGCTGCTGGGAGGAATCGACAGTGCCATTGACTGAGTATCAGCAGGAGTTCCTGCGCAACTGCAGCCACCGCTGGAACATCAAGACCGGGGCCACCCGCTCCGGCAAGACCTACCTTGACTGCGCCGTCACCATCCCGAAGCGCATCTGCGCGGCCCGGGACGAGGGCCTGCTGGTCATGCTGGGCAACACCCTGGGCACGCTGGAACGCAACGTGCTGGAGCCCATGCGGTCCCTTTGGGGGCCTGAGCTGGTGGGCGTCGTGCGCACCTCGGCTGCCGGCAATGTCGTGCAGCTGTTTGGCCGCAAGGTGTATGTGCTGGGCGCTGACAACAAAAAGCACATTGCCCGCATTCAGGGCGCTGCCTTCGAGTATGCCTACGGCGACGAGATCACCACCTGGGACGAGGGCGTCTTTCAGATGCTCAAGAGCCGCCTTTCCTGCCCGCACAGCCATTTTGACGGCACCTGCAACCCGGATAACCCCCAGCACTGGTTCAAGCGGTTCCTCGACAGTGATGCTGACATTTACTGTCAGGCCTACACCATCGACGACAACCCCACCCTGCCGCCGGAGTTCGTGGCGCAGCTGAAAAAGGAGTACACCGGCACGGTGTACTATAACCGGTTCATTCTGGGACAGTGGGCGGCGGCGGGTGGCATCATCTACCGCCCGTTTGCGGACAGCATCGCCGCCGACGACAAGCGCTTCCTCTGGCCCGCAGACAAGCCCTGCAAGCCGTGGCGGGTGCACATCGGGGTGGACTTCGGCGGCAACGGCTCCTGGCACGCCTTCGTGGCCACCGGCATCCTGCCGTACTACGCGGGCGTCGTGGGGCTGGCTTCCGCCCGCATCGACCCGAAGAATCAGGATGCAGACTTCCTCGCCGCGCAGCTCATTGAGTTCTGCACCGCCGTGTTCGCACGGTACGGCGAGATCCACTATATTTTCTGCGACAGCGCCGAACAGACGCTAATCAACCACATCCGTGCCCGGCTGCGGGCCTGCCCGCTTTCCTGGCTGGCCGACCGGGTGCAGAACAGTGCCAAGATCCAGATTATCGACCGCATCCGCCTGACGTCCATCCTGATGGGCGGCGGGCGCTTTTGGTATATGCCGGAAGCCGCCACCCTGCGGGACGCCCTTGCCAGCGCCCTGTGGAGCCAGAAACACCCCGGCGTGGACGAGCGTCTGGACGACGGCACCACCGACATTGACACACTGGATGCGTTTGAATACACCATTGAACGCGACTACAGGAGACTGACTGCAAGATGAACGTTTCGGCCTTTATCGAATATCTGAACAAAACCAAACATCTGCAGTTGGATGCGGATTATTACGGCAACATTGAAGTCTGGCGGCAATGGTGGAAGGGCGATGTTCCCGACATCCACGACCAGAAGGAGGACGCCCCGGACGGCAGCGTCATTTCCCGGCGTCTGGCTTCCCTGCGGATGCCGAAACATGTCTGCGAAGACTGGGCAAACCTGCTGCTCAACGACAAGACCTCCTTCCAGATCGGCGACGCAAAGAGTGCCGCCTACCTGCTGGGCAGTGATGAGCAGCAGACCGGCGGCCTTTTGCGGCAGCTGCATTTCTGGGAGAATGCCAACAAGCTGGTGGAAAAGGCTTACTGGTCCGGCACCGGTGCTTTTGTGCTGAGTGTGGAAGGCCTGACGGTGGATGCCGCCGGGAACGCCCTGCCCTCGCCGCAGGGGCGCATTCAGCTGGACTATGACCCCGCCTGCTGCATCCTGCCCATCAGCGTGGAGCGGGGCGTGGTGACCGAGGCCGCCTTTGTGTCCGAGTGCGTGATGGGCGGTAAGCCCGCCGTCTATCTGCAGACCCACACCTGCAAGGGCGGCGAACGGACCATCACGAATGAATGGTTCGAGGTGATGGACGATGTTTCCGGCACGCCGAAATTTGCCAAGGCCAAGACCCCGCCGGGCATGGTGGAGCACATCACGGTCACCGGCGCGCCGGCATGGTTCAGCCTGTTCAGCCCGGCTGTCGCCAAAAACATCGACGGCGGCCTGGGGCTGGGTATGAGCGTCTTTTCCGAGGCGCTGGACGCAGCCCAGATGGCGGATTACGCCTTTGACAACTACCGGCAGGACCTCCGCCTGGGCGGCAAGAAAATTTTCTATGACCGCTCCATGTGCAAAAAGTGGGTGGACAAGGACGGTGTGGAGCACGCTGTGCCGCCGGATGCCGTTCACCGCCAGATCTTCTACGAGCTGCCCGCACCGGAAGGCAGCATCGACCAGCCGGCCGCATGGCGGGAGTACAACCCCGACCTGCGCACCGAGGACAACCACCGGGCCGTGCAGGACGCTCTGGACATGATGAGCTTCAAGTGCGGGCTTGGCTGCCACCGCTACAGTTTTGAGCTGGGCAAGGTGGCCACCGCCACCGAGTACACCGGCAGCCGACAGGACCTTGTGCAGAACGCCAACAAAAACCAGATCCCCATTGAGACGGCACTGATCGGCATTCTGCGGGCCATCCTGTGGGTGGCAAAGAACCTGCTGGGTGCAGATGTGGACCCGGACACCAGCATCTCGGTCAACTGGGACGACAGCTACATTGTCAGCGAGCAGGAGCGCACCGCACAGCTGCGGGAGGACGCTCTGGCAGGGCTTGTGCCCCGCTGCCGGTATCTGTCCGCCCGGTATGGTCTGAGCGAGGACGAGGCCCACCAGTGGGCGGCAGAGGCCAAGGCTGACAGCCAGACCGATGAGCAGCTCACCTTCGGAGGTGCCTGATGCTGCCGCCGAGCTACCTCGATGCCATGCCGGATGCCTTTGTGCAGCTGGCGCAGCAGGTCGAGGATGAGATCTTACAGGATGTCGCCCGGCGCATCGGCAAAATGGGTACCCTCACCGAAACGGCCGACTGGCAGTTGTGGCGCTACCAGCAGACCGAGGCGGTGCGGGAGAACGTGGTCAAGCTGCTGGCAAAGTACAGCGGCAAGAGCGAAGCCACCATCCGCAGGCTGCTCAAAGAGGCTGCCACCGAAGCCATGGAGCGGGAAGATGCCATCTATTACCACTACAACCTCGAGCCCACACCCTTTGAAGAGAGCGCGGCCCTGAACAACCTGCTCAACGCCGGTGCCCGGCAGACCTGCGGCACATGGCGGAACCTCACGGCCACAACGGCCAACACCGTCTCCGGGGCCTTTGAGCGCACGCTGGATGTCGCCTGGGGCAAGGTGGCCACAGGTGCCTTTGACTACAAAACCGCCGTCAAGCAGGCTGTGGACAGCCTTGCAGACGAGATGCCGGAGATCACTTACCCCAGCGGCCACACAGATACGCTGGAAGTTGCGGCCCGCCGGGCGGTGCTGACCGGTGTCAACCAGACCGCAGGCAAGCTGCAGGAAGCCCGCATGGACGAAATGAACGTGGAGTTCGTTGAGACCAGCGCCCACGGTGGTGCCCGCCCCAGTCACGCCGAGTGGCAGGGTCGGCGCTTCCATCGGGGCGGGGCTGTGGACTACCTGGGCAAGCATTACCCGGACTTTGAGCAGGCCACCGGCTACGGAACCGGCGCTGGGCTTTGCGGCTGGAACTGCCGCCACACCTTTTTTGCCGTATTCCCTGAGCTGGGCGACCCGCCCACCTGGACGGAGGAGAGCCTGCAGGAGCTGAACGCCCGGAACATCGAGTACAACGGCAAACTGTACACCCAGTACGAGGTCAACCAGATGCAGCGTGCCCGGGAGCGGAACGTGCGCAAATGGAAGAAGCGGTATCTGGCCGAGAGTGCCGCCGGGTCTGACACCACCGACAGCGCCGTGCGCCTGAAAGCAGCCCGCCAGAGCCTGAGCGAGTTTGCCAAGGCCACCGGCGGGCGGGTGGACAGTGCCCGGACAAGCGTGCATGGGTTTGGGCGGAGCGCCAGCAGTAAGGCAGCGTGGGCTGTCCGACACAACACGTTGACAAACACCGCTGGGCAAACTATCATTAAAGTCAGCAAGAGCAACATTACCGGCCCCCGCAACGGCATCACGCAAAAGACCAATGCAAAGGGCGGCATCGACCGCAATTATTACGGCCCGGATGGTCGTCAGACCAAGCAAATCAGCAACAACGGCCACGGCCATAAGGTCGAAGAAGCCCTCGGAAAACATGGCGAGCACGCCCATGACTATATTTTTGATGCAGAGGGCCATTTGTGTGGTCGTCCATCCCGTGAGTTGACAGATGCTGAGCGAAAGGAGAACAGTGATATTTTATGACGGCGGATTCTTTACAGAAGGAGCTTTCTAAAGGCTGGGCAATGCTCGTCTTTCAGTATCACGGAAAAGAAGGTCATGTAGACCCTTATGACACCCGAGACGAAAATTTCTCTTATCTTCTGTGGTACGATGGAGATGAAAAACTCGTTCACAGCATGGAGGACGTCATGCACACCCCCATTTTCGACGGCCATTCTCTTTCCGAGATCGCTGGTGACATCTCTGAAATCGACTGGTGCTGACAACAACCAAATACCGCGAGCGTCTTTGCCCATCCGGGCAGGGGCGCTTTTTTCATGCCGTTTTAGCTCATGTTGGCAGAGCGCCGGTCTCCAAAACCGGAAGCGGCAGGTTCGATCCCTGCAAACGGTGCCATGTTCCCGACACAAATGTCGGGAGCAGCCATAGCGGCGGGCGGCGCGTACCCCGCCCACAACCGAACACGGACGGAGAACCGTGTCACCAAACCGAGGTTTTCCCCACAGAAAGGAGCTTTTCGACCATGAAACGTGAAGATGTGAAGAACAAGATCCCCGGCATTACCGAGGAACAGCTGAACTGGATCATGCAGGAGAACGGCAACGACGTCAACCGCGAAAAGGCCGCCGCCACTGCCCTGCAGGCCCAGCTGGACAACGCAAACGCCCAGCTCAAGACCGCCCAGGACGGCCTGAAAGCCTTTGAAGGCAAGAAGAAGCCCGAGGAGTACGAGGCCGAGCTGACCAAGCTGCAGGCGGACATGAAGGCCCAGGCGGACGGCTTTGCCTTTGACAGTGCCCTGAACACTGCCATCCTGGGCAAGAAGGGCCGCAGCGTCAAGGCGGTGCGTGCCCTGCTGGATCTGGACGCTCTGAAGGGGTCCAAGGACCGCAGCGCCGACATTGACAAGGCTCTGGACGACGCTGCCAAGGCCAACCCCTGGGCCTTTGGTGAAGACGGTGCCGCCGGCGTGGCCGTGGTCTCTACCGGCGCTGAGCATGGCGCACCGCCCGCCAACGAATCCAATGGTGTGGAAGCCGCCTTTAAGTCCCTGAATCCCGAACTGAACCTGTAAAACGAAAGGAGTTCAACATGGCACATGCAAATCAGGAGCGGTATTCCGCTCTGGTAGACGCAAAGCTGCGGGCCACTCTGGTCACCCGTGACGGTGCGATCTTCAACACCCGCTACGAGGGCAGCCCCAAGGCCGGCAAGGTCAAGATCCCGGTGCGTGACACCGAGGTGGCCGTCAAGGCATACGACAAGGCAAACGGCGTGGATGCCGATGCCGGCACCACCACCTATCTGGATCTGGACATCGACAACGACGAGGCTGTCAATGAGATCATCGACGGCTTTGACGCTGCATCCGTGCCCGACGGCATCACCGCCGAGCGTCTGGACAGCGCCGCCTACTCCATGGCCCTGTCCATCGACAAGAAGTCCATCGAGGCGCTGCAGAGTGCAACCGGTGCTACCATCAGCGCCACCAAGACCGCCTGCACCGCTTCCACCGCCTACAAAGAGGCTCTGGCCGCCAAGCGCACCCTGAGCCGCAACGGCGTGCCCCAGACCGGCCGCTTTATGATCGTCAGCCCTGAGTATCTGGAGATCCTCATGCAGGATGACAAGTTCATCAAGCAGGGTGACCTGTCCCAGCAGCTGGTGCAGACCGGTGCGGTGGGTCAGATCGCCGGCTTTGCGGTGTACGAATCCAACAACATGGACTTCGAGAACACCACCCGTGTCAGCACCAAGAAAACTACCACCGAGTTCATCTGCGGCCACCCCAACTGGTGCCACCGTGTGATGGAGTGGCAGACCCCCGTGCACCTGCAGGATCTGGGCGGCTCCGGCAAGTACATTGGCGCGTCCGCTGTGCAGGGCCGCAAGGTGTACGGCATCAAGGTGTCCAAGCCCAAGACCCTGTACATCAAGCGCATCGAGGCGTAAGGAGGGCCCCGCCCATGAACTACTGCACCTACCCGGAGTACCAGGCGGCGGGCGGCACGGTGAGTGAGCTGGCGTTCGGTGTGCTGTGCAGCCGGGCGTCCCGCCTCATCGACAGCGCTACCTTTGGCAAGGCGGAACCCCATGCCGCCGTGTGCGAGAGCTGCCGCCAGATGCTGGCGGATGCCTGCGCCCAGATCGTGGATCTGCTGGCTGTCCAGCTGGCTGTGGGTGCTGCACCTGGCGCACAGAGCGTCTCCAATGACGGCTATGCTGTGACCTTTGCGGCCAACACAAGCCTGTCCGCTGCCGTGCGTTTTGAAGCCTGGCATGTGCTGGAAGCCGCCCTCGGGTCTGACCCCCACGGCCTGCTGTACAGGGGGATCATGTGAGATGAACACGTCTGTTACCGTGGTGAACCTCATCCACGACCCCAAGGCCGACACTGATACGCCCAAGTGCTGGGTGTTCCCGGCCTGCAGCTGGCGGGAAAAGCTGGACACCTCCGGCACCGGCACCAGCAAGGACCCCGAGCGCACCATCCAAATCCGCATCCCGGCCAGCGTTTGCACCCTGGGCTACCTGCCCTATGTGCAGTGGGCAGCCCTGCCCGCTGCCGAAAAGGCAAAGCACTGGACGCTCAAGCGGGGCTGGAAGGTGGTGCAGGGTGCGGTGCAGAGCCTGACCGCCGAGGAATACGCCCGGCTGGAAAAGACGCACCCCTGCTGCACGGTGGCGGCCATCTCGGACAACCGGGAACCGCTGCTGCCGCACTGGCATGTGGAAGGGAGATGACGGCATGGCCACCATCTGGGACAAGAGCCACGGCGGACGCCTGACCATCACAACGCCCATGGGCACCCTGTTCACAGTGCAGCACCGCAGCGGCAAGTGCAAGGCACATATCCGCTGGAACAAGGACGTGGGGGCCAACCTGACCCGGGCCATGGTCACGGGCCGAGGCAAGCTCATGCAGCGCATCATCCGGGACACCCACCCGCTGGTGCCCTTTGACACCGGTATGCTGGACAATTCCGCCCAGCTGGCCACCGACTACGAGACCGGTGAGATCATCTGGTCAACGCCCTATGCAAGACCTCAGTATTATCTGCACCCCCAGGGCGAGGGCCTGCACGGTGACACCGGCCTGCGCGGCAGCTACTGGGCCGAGCGCAGCAAGGACGCCAACAAAGTCTCATGGAACCAGTTCTGGAAAGCAGTGATGAAGGAGGAAACCAGATGACCCCTGCCATTCAGGCCATGCGGGACTGGCTGCGCACCTGCCCGCTGGTGGCCTCTGCACAGGAGGACGGTGTGGCGTTCCGGGTGGGAGGCCTGACCGGCGACGCCGAGGAGTACACCATCCTGGACATGCCCGGCGCACCGGAGCTCAAGCACTATTTCAGCGGGTCGCTCCGGCTCAAGAACTATGTGTTGGCCTCCCACACCGTCTACAGCCCGGACAACGCCGCCCAGCAGGCCGCAGCCTCCGGCTTCTGGGACGACCTGACCGAGTGGGTGGCCAGCCAGAACCGGGCCCGCAATTTCCCGCAGCTGGGCAGCGGGCGCACCGTCCGGGAGGTGTCCGTCACCTCCAGCGGCTACATCCTCGAAGCCGAGGGTGGGGCCTGCCGCGCCCAGATCCAGCTGCAGCTGATCTACTATCAACCGAAAGGAGCGATTTTATGACCGTTAAAGAAGTGATGACCGGCATCACCCCCAGTGCAGACTATGCCGGCCTGGAAATGGCGGATGACTTCGTGCTGGCATTCCAGACTGCTGACACCCAGAAGGATGTGAATGACTACATCGTCTGCCAGGAGTGCATCACCGAGCACTCCGCCGCCGTGAACCCCGGCACCCAGGACAAGCAGTATATCCGCAAGGGCAACGCCACCATCAAGACCAGTGCCCAGCGCACCTTCTCCATCTCCGGCGACCGCACCCATGGCGACCCCTGGCAGGATTGGGTCACCAGCCTGGCCGTGATGTTCGGCACCGGCAGCGCCGTGATCGTGCCGTATGTCTATTTCTCCATGCTCACCGGCAAGGGCGAAACCGGCAAGGCCTCCGTCATCGTTAACGGCGACGCCTCCAATGGCGCAGGCAATAACGCCGGCATCTCCGTCACCGTCTCCGGTGTGGAGAAGCCCAAGGAGTACACCTACAGCGCCACCTGAGTTTCCCACAAGCATGTCCCCGTCCACCTCCCCGGACGGGGATTTTTTATGCCCTGAACCAGCCAGATCAAGCCGGGGCAGCACCGGCGCAGGGCCCAACGAAAGGAGCTTTTTATGATTCTTCGCAACGTGAAATTCGATTTTAAGGTGACCAAAGGCAAGGACTACAAGCGGTACATCCAGGGCTACAAGGCAGCCATGGTGGCGCTGAACGCGTTGGATAATGAAGATGACGAATACCTCATCAAGTTCAACGCGATCCTGGATGACTTCTTTGCGGATCTGCTGGGCGACGATTACGACCAGCGTCTGGGCATCGACGTGGATGACCTGGAAGATCTGATGCAGCTGCTTGCCGACTTCAACGCTGCCGCCAACCCGGAGGCACTGGAACGCATGGCCGCCCTGCAGCCCATCGACCGGGAAGCCATGAAGGACGCCAAGAGTTCCATCCCGGCACCCATCCCCATGCCCATGAATCGGGAGCAGCGCCGGGCAGCACGCCGGGCCAAGGCATGACCCGCCCGGACTGCTACCTGACCGACAGCCTGCCGCAGGGCTTTGAGACGGACTTCCGGGCGTGGGTCACCTACGACAACATGGCCGCCCGGGCCCACACACCCGAGCAGGAAGCCGCCCTGCAGGACTACGCCCAGCGGGTGCTCATACATGGCCCGCTCACAAAGGACAACCTCGACGCCTTTCTGGACTTTTACCGCTGCGGCGCCGAGGAATCCGAGCGGGAGAAGCGCAGCGCGGAGGCGTTCCGGGAAATGCCCCGGGGCTTTGATTTTGCGGTAGACGGCCCCCTGATCTGGGCGGCCTTTCTGCAGACCTATGGCATCGACCTGCGCACGGCGCAGCTGCACTGGTGGGACTTCATGGCCCTGTTCCGGAGCCTGCCGGACGAGTGCCGCATCTGCAAGATCATCAGCTATCGCACCGAAGATCTGACCGACATGCCCAAGGGAATGCGGGAGCAATACGAGAAGCTGCGCCGGGTGTACGCCCTGCCTGCGGAGGCCGGCGGCACGGCCCGGCGCTATGTGTCCATGGCAGACCGCAAGGCGTCCATTTTTGCCAGGCAGGCCGAATACCAGAAAGAGCATTCCGGGAGGTGATGCACCATCGCACGCGAACATGACGGCGAGGTCGTTTTCGGCGTCGTGACCGATCCAAGCGGGGCCCAGAAGGGCCTTGACCAGGTAGAACAGGCAGCGGAACAGGCGGCCCAGAAAACCGCCTCTGCCGCCGCCAAGGCCGCCGACAGCGTGGTGTCCGAAACGGAAGAAGCGGCCCAAAAGGCCGCCGCTGCCGTCAAGAGCGCTGCCGGGAAGGGCGAGAAGGAAACCGCCGACGCCGGTGCCAAGGTCCGAAAAGTCAGCAAGGAGACCTCCGACAAGGTGGGCACGGACGCCGATGCTGCCGGCCAGAAGACCCAGCGCACGGCGCAGGAGACGAAAGACAAGGTCATTGCCCAGTTTACCGCGGGGCAGGTGGCCATTGGCAACCTCATTTCCAGGTGTGTGGACAGAGTGGTGGAGGCGGGCAAGTCCCTGATCTCCACCGGTATGTCCTACAACGCAGAGATCGAGAAATACAGAACCGCCCTCACCAACCTGCTGGGCGACGCGGAAAAGGCCAACGCTGCTCTGGCTGCCATGCAGGCAGACGCAGCCCGCACGCCCTTTGACACGGCTACGCTGGTCAAGTCCAACGAATACCTCATTTCTGCCGGTGAGAACGCCGAGTACAGCCGCAAGACCATCCTTGCCCTGGGCGACGCGGTGGCAGCCACCGGCGGCGGGTCTGCCGAGCTGGAACGCATGGCCCAGAACCTGCAGCAGGTAGCCAACCAGGGCAAAGCCACCAGCGTGGACATCAAGCAGTTCGCCATGGCGGGCATCAACATCTATCAGGTGCTGGCCGACTACACGGGCAAGTCCGTGCAGGACGTGCAGAGCATGACCATCACCTACGATGTCCTGACCCAGGCGCTGCAGGCCGCTGCCGAAGAGGGCGGACGCTACTATGACAGCATGGCCACCCAGAGCCAGACGCTCAATGGCCGGTTGTCCACCCTGAAGGACAACGCCACCCAGCTGGCGGGCGTGGTCATGGAAGATCTGACCACTGCCTTTGGCGAGGCGGTAACCAAGTGCAACGATCTGGCCATTGCCTGCAAAGAGGGCTGGCAGACCAACGGCATCGACGGCATGCTGGATGCCGTGCGGCAGACCACCCCGGAACTGTCCATCCTCGTTGGCGTCGTGCAGGGCTGCATCGACAATGCAAACGTCCTGCTGCCGCTGCTGGGCAGCATCGGCGGGGCGTTTGTCACCTATAAGACCACAGCCACCGTGGCAGCCGGGGCACAGGCAGCTTTGAACGCTGTCATGAACGCCAACCCCATCGGCATCGTGGTCACCCTGCTGGGTGCTCTGGCCGGGGCCTTTGGCACGGCCTATGCGTCCAGCGAGACGTTCCGCACCGGCGTGAACTCTGCGTTCACAGCCGTGGCCAACACGGCACAGAATGCCCTGTCCACGGTCATCGGCTGGCTGGACAGATTGAGCTTCAAGCTCAACAAGGCCCTGAACAAGGACGGCTATTCTACCTTTGACACTTACGAGGGCTGGAAAGCATCCCAGTCCAAGAGCACTGTCACGGATGACGACCGCCAGCGCCGCCAACAGCTGCACGACAGCCGGGTGCAGCAGGCGCAGACGGAGAAAGAGCTGGCCGACCTGACCGGCGGCGGGGTCATCGTCAGTGACATCCCGTCCTCCTCCGGCAGTTCCGGCACCAAATCCTCCACGAAGAAAGCCACCGAGACCGTCCTGCGCTCCACCACCGACAACTACACCACCTATTCCCAGAACGCCCTGGGGCAGGTGGAGACCACGGTGGAATCGGTCAACGAGCACATCCGTGACAGCACCGGCAAGGAGTTTGACCGCCTGACCGAGAAGGTGACCGAATCCGGCAAGGAGATGGTCAACGGCGTCGAGCGGGAATACACCCTGGTGACCACCAAGGTGGACGGCGTGACCCAGAAGGTCACAAAGTCCTACGCCGACATGTCCAAGGTGCTGACCGACACGGCCAAGAAAACGGCCACCAGCTACAAGGACGGGGCCACCGTCACTACCGCCGAGGTGACCAAAATTTACGCCGACGGGTCCCGCCATGTGGAGCAGACCGTCACCGAGGCCGGGGAGCGCATCGGTGCCAGCGGCCGCGAGACCTACGAGAAGATCATCACCTATGTGGACGGCGTGCAGGACAAGGTGGAGGAATCCGCCCAGCAGATCGACACCTCCGTCACTGCCACCCAGAAGCGCATTGACGAGGCCCTGTCCGGGGCCAAGAGCGAGCTGAGCAGCGGCATCTTTGGCATCATCAAGGACGGCATTTCCGCCGTCAAGAACAAGGATTGGGCCGGCATTGCCGAGACGGCGACCAAGCTCATCTGGGGCCAGGTGAGCCAGAGCCAGCGGGACACTGTTTCCGCCTGGGCCAAGAAAGCATTGGCTGCCATCAACGAGGCCTACGCCGGCGGCGGACTGCAGGGTGCTTTTGGGGCTGTGTCCGGCATCCTGGGCAGCGGCATCAAAAACGGTGCCGGAGCCACCATCCAGGGCATTGGTGAGATTGCCAGCGGGCTGTCCGGCTCCGGCGGCATGGGCAAGCTGGTGGGCGCCGCCGTGTCCGGCATTGGCACCATCGGCAAGGCCGTGGCGGGCCTTGTGGGCAAGGTGGGCGGCCTGATCGCAGCCCACCCGGAGGTTTTTGCCATCATTGCGCTGGTGGCCGGTATTGCCGGACTGGGGCTGTTCCTGTGGAAGAAGTATGGCCGCAAGGGCGGCTCTGCCGATGACGGCAGCGCCTCCGACGAGACGCTGGCCCTGCCGCACCCGGACAGCAGCGGCTACACCCAGAGTGACACGATCACCGCCGCAGAGCTCACCCGCCGCACGCAGGCCGCTTCCGCTGCAAACCAGCAAAGCATTTCCCGCACCCAGAACGGCACCGGTTCCAGTGCAGCGCAGCAGCTCACAGCCAGCTACACCGGCAGCCTGACGGCGGTGTTCAACGTGGACGGCAGAGAAATGGCCCGCACTACCGCGTCCTACATGGACGAGGAACTGGGCTTCCGGAGGTGATGAAGCATGGAAGATTTTTATATCAACGACCACGGGGCCAGCGAGTTCGGGGCCATGCTGCTGTCCAGCTGGTATGTCAGCGGCAGCACTCTCACCCAGAACTACCTCACCAGCTACACAGGCAGCCGGATCACCTTCTGTTCCACCCAGTACGGCCTGCGCTCCATCTCGCTGCCGGTGGACATCTACGGCGCAAGCCCTGCCGACGCAGCGGCCAAGCGCAGCGCCCTGACGGCGGCTTTTCTGGGCGGCACGGTGGAGCTGGCCCTGCCGGACGGCGGCACATACACGGCTCTGCTGCTGGACAGCGGCAAGGCACAGGAGCAGGACACCGACGGCTGCATCCTCAGTTGCACCTACACGCTGGCAGGCTACCGGCACGGGGCGCTGGAAACGCTGGTGCTTCCGGCGGATGTCCAGACCTTTTTTGCAGCGGGCACCGCCCCGCAGATGGAGTGCCGCATCACAGAGACGGTAACGGAGGCCGGCAGCCACACCGTGCACTACCCCAACGGCGGCAGCTGCGTGCTCAAAGATCTGCAGGCCGGTGACACCGTGTGCGTGGACGGCATCACCCGGCAGGTGCTGTGCAACGGCCAGAACCTGTTTCAGGCCGTCACCGGCATTTCCGGCTGGCCCACCGTCCGGGCCGGAGAAAACAGCCTTGCCCACACCGGGCAGAGTTACGTCGAGTATTACCCCATTTTTGTGTAAAGGAGGCGTTGCCCGTGCTTGCCATCGTGGCCGCAGACGGTCACCACATCCCGCTGGATTGTGATGATTACTGCATCGTGCACAACTGGAACGGCTGGGAGGATGAGGTCAAATTCAGCCTGCCCCGTGGCCATCCCCAGATGCGCCTTCTCACTGAGCGGGTGCGGCTGGTAGAAAAGACCGAAGATCAGACCTATGCACTGTCCAGCATCAACGTGGGGCGCAGCTCCACCGACTACGAGGCCGTGCTGGATCTGGACAGCCTGTGCGGCACCCTGCTGAAGAACTGGAACAACTATGTGTCCACCGGCCTGTTCTCCAAGGGCCCCCAGACCATGGCCGACACCCTCCGGCGGGCCATTTCCGGCCTGTCGGACTGGAGCCTGACCGTCCCGGACAAGGCCACCGAAAAGCTGGCCATTGAAAAGTTCACCGGCAGCCCGCTGGAACTGGCCCAGAAAGCCGTGGACGTGTGGAAGAGCTACCCGCTCCGGTTCCTGGTACCGGGCACATCCACTGCCTGCCAGATGATCATCGTGGACCCCGGCGCCCGGACCCCGAACGGCACCTACTTCACCGACGAGCTGAACCTGACCGAACAGCCCTATTATAAAGGAAAAGCGGAGACCGGCGACAGCTACTATACCGCCCTTTTGCTGTACGGGAAGAGCGATATCAGTGTGGAGGCGCAGTGCCACGACTATGACAGCCGTGTCATCTGGCACAGCGAGACGGACAGCTCCATCTCGGACAAATCCGCCCTGAAGATCAAGGCTGACGCCATGGTCAAGTCTGCCGCATTCCCCAAGCGCTCCTACAGCTGCAAGATCGCCGACCTTGCCCGGCTGGCCCCGGATCAGTATGCGTATCTGTCCTTTGGCCTGTATGACAAGGTAGTGCTCATGGACCGCGACCGGCACACCAACACCACCGTGCAGGTGGCCCAGTACACCGTTTATCCCTACCATGCCGAGAAGAACGCCGTGCAGCTCAACAGCGTGGCGGGCACCATTTCTTCCGGCAGCAAATCCTATTCCGGCGACGTGATCGAGTACACCGACCCGGACACTTCGGAGGCATCGAATGCAGATCCTTAAAATGGACTTCCAGTCCCAGAGCGCGCCGCCTGTCGTCCCGGTGATGCAGTCGGACGCGCAGAGCCGCTTCATCGGCATGGCCCTCTACAACGGCGGCACCCCGTACAAGGCCCCGGAAGGTGCGGTGTACACCGTGCAGTACCGGGGCGAGGGGGCCAACAACTTCGGCTGGTATGACCAGATCCTCACCACCAGCGGCAAGCACGCCGCCGTGACTGTGGACGCCGACAACGCCCACATCATCACACTGGAGCTGGCCGAGCAGGCCTTGCGCCGCCCCGGCGACGTACACGTCAACCTGTGTGTGATGGGCCCCGATACCGGCTACGAGTTGCGCACCTTTGACATCATTGTCCGGGTGGGCGGGGCCGCTTACCCGGATGATGTGGCCGTGCAGAGCTATTTCTTCGTCACCGGCGTCTCTTCGTCCTCCTGGCTGTCTTATGTGTCTACCTGCCTGGAGGCACAGCAGGCGGCGGAAAAGGCGGTGACGCTTGCGGAAAATTCTGCAACCACTGCCAAGAAGGCGGCAGCATCTGCCTCTGCGGATGCAAAAACCGCACAGGATAACGCCAGCTCCGCCAAGAAAGCTGCAGACCAGATCACGTTCATCGCTAACGGCTGCAAGGGCTACTACAGCACCGCTCAGGACCTGCGTGACGCTTACCCCACCGCGGACACAGGCTCCTGGGCGATCGTCGCCGAGAACTGCACAATCTGGGTGTGGAACCCCGCTACCTCGGCCTGGAAAGACTCGTCCGTCAATGTGGACTTTTCTGACTACTACAAAAAGTCCGAGGCGGACGCCAAGTTCGGCACCCCCTACACCCTGCCTGCCGCCACAGCGGCCCAGCTGGGCGGCGTCAAGGTGGGCGACTATCTGGACGTGGACGAGGACGGCACCCTCAGCGCCAAAACGCTCAAT
>ENA-UOJL01000667-UOJL01000667.1-human-gut-metagenome-genome-assembly--contig:-P47-NODE-667-length-46415-cov-82.663719_pt1 | contig 46415 bp, 53 predicted proteins | sample MGYA00242347_ERZ723894 | MGnify/ENA metagenome assembly ERZ723894
TCTGCGGTAATTTTTGCTTGCTGCCGCTCATCTGTATCGTTCCTGCCCCGGAGTCCCACCACGGCGTATCGCTTCTTCGGTGCGCTCTCGTCGCAGCAAGTTCCATATCATTCGCTTCCGCACTCGTGCGAAAGCTCATTCGTTTCACTGCTGCTCCTCTTCCCACAAAATCTTCGATTTTGCGGGAGCCCTGAATTATCGGGAAGTCGTGGCGTCACTTGCCGGAAGCATATCCTTTGGAGGCGGCGATTCAATTTTCAAGGTACACAGAGAGAATCCCCTCAATAGGTAGGCAGCGAGAAGGGCTGTTTTTTAACCCCCTCACTAATCAACTGGGAAAATTTTTTTGATTTGTACGAAGGAATTTTGAAAAATTTCTTTGAAATCCTCTCCACTAACCAACTGGGAACTTTTTTCGGATTTGAACGAAAAAACTTTTGAGAATTTTTCTGCGTCCCCCTCTACTACTTAATTGGGAATTTTTCAGGCAAAAATAAAAAGAATTTTGAAGAAAATTTTTAAGCGCCCCTCCCACTAATCAACTGGGAACTTTTCTGGCAAATAACAAATAGGATTTTGAAGGAAATTTTTCAGGGCCTTCCTACTAACCAATTGGGAACTTTTTCGAGATTTTGGCAAAGTAATTTGAAAAGTCCCCTCAATTTTTCAAAAGGACTCTTCTACTTACTCTGAATAAGGGGTGCCGTTTGGCAGGGTACTTTTCAAAATTCCCCACAAAAATATTTCTCCCTTCACTTACTCTGAATAAGGGGCGCCGTTTGTGGGGGCGTTTTCGAGAAATTTCTCAAATATTTTTTATCTGAACGCAAAAAGCCGCCCTCCCGGTGATGGGAGGACGGCTGATAATCACTATTGACTTATAGGTGACTCATATAGAAATAGAGCACCGGCCAAGCGGTCGGTGCCCCATTGATCGTTAATGTTTGAGAATAATATACCCTAGGATAAAGCGGACTGGGATCATATCCAATACCTTTATTTCCTAATAATGCGTTTAGAATTTGCCAAATATGTTTTTTGAGAAAAGGGCCCTTTATATGCCTCTTCATCAAGAAAACCTAGGATGACTTTGACTTTTTCTTTGTCATCAGGAATAACGATAGCCTCTTCTTTTATATCAATATCAATACCGGATTCTGCTGCCAGCATTTTGATTTCCGAAGCTGTATAATTGACAAGAACTTGTGAATCGTTTATCATTGCAATCTTGCGTCTAATCCAAGTATTCGCCATTCCCCTAAACGCAACAGAATCCTTAATGGAAAGCTTCTCGCTTTTTGCAAATGAATCAACTTCAACATCTGTAGCCGAGCGGTAGTAGTCACTCAAATCAAATACCTGACGGGCAAAATAAAAGGATGTAAACTGTAATTCTCCGTCCGTGTAATAGCAATCAATTGTATCCGAAATACTAATTCCAAAACGCTTCTCTTGGAAAAAAGTATTGTTTTCAAAGAACAGATTGTACCATCTGGTTGATATATACTGTTCTTTTCTGAACCGCTGAAAGGCTACACTAAATTTTTCTGTTTCGCCCGTCTGAGTGCGTTCTCCTACAAAAATAGCTTTGATTTCGGGAAACTCGTCATTTTCTTTGTCAAAAGCTGTAACGCCTAATGGATCTCTTATGGCGTCCATAATTTCATCAGGAAGCTGAAAGCTCTCGATGGCTAAGAATTCGTCATTATGAGGCTTGTAGCTGCCGTCAAACGAAACTCTTGTTTTGCCGTTAATCAAGTCCAACTTTGCAGAAGCAAAGGCTTCACAGATTGCTTTCTGGGTTTCAGCGGCCAACTCCAAACGGAGAATTTCTCCATCCTTTGTTCCAGCCTTGATGATCATTACTGAGCAATTCTCAAACATTTCTTACTTCCTTTCTGCGTCCAATAACAAAAAGTCAAACATACGGTTTACAGTCTTAAGTTCCTGCTTACTGCGATATTTTTTCCTGCTAATCAGGATATACCCAGATATTCCGTGCTCTCCGCTCACCTGATAGAAATGATATTTTTTTATAAATAACAATGGGTTTGGGATAGCAGAATTGATAAACGGTGCGACGATTGCAATTAAAAGCGCAATCGCTGAGCACACGATCAGATTAAAGTCATCAATTACAATGCTCGCAAAGGGAAGCAAATATGTAAGAATGTAAATAACAATCCAGTTGTCATTCGGAGATATATCTGCAGTTCTGATAGGAATAGGGGATAAATTTTTCAGGCCATATTCAAACGACTTATAAAATAAAAGTATTATCGCTATAGCAATCGCAACGCAAACTACTGGTAACTGCCAAGTTTTCTTCTGTATGAGCCATACTATTGAGAATACAAAGCAAACTGGGGCTGCCGCTGACAAATTGTATAAAAGCTTTTGAAATTTGTTTCCCATAATCCAAATCTCCTTAGCGTTTGATATAAGCACATCTCCAAAGTGCCAATTTGGCACTTTGGAACCACCGTGCTGGCACTTTGGGATTTCGCCAAAGTATCAATTTGATACTTTGGAATTCTCTCTCCTCACCCGACTGCCACTTCAACCTTTTTACCGCTGAAGGCCACGCCGTATTTATAAATCGTCCTGACCCCGGCGGTCGTCAGCTCGGTTTCGTATTTCTTATCGTTGATCTGCTGCAAGGCCGTCTCGGACAGCTTTTTCAGCTTTTCGTCGCTGCAATTTTTCTCCGCTTTCAGCTCGATCAGGATGCCCGGAAGACCCTTTTGCGTGGGCTTCAGCTGAATGTCATAGCGCCCGTCGCCGGATTCCCGGTTGGAGGTCACGAAAGCGCCGCCCAGCAGGGCGCACAGTCCCAGCATAAAGCCGTGGTAGAAGTTCTCCCCGGCAGTATCGAAGGAGCTGACCGACTGGGTCAGCAGCGTCTGTATCTGCGCTTTCAGCCGTGCGTTATCGCCGGAGAAGATGGCCTCCTGAACGGAAATCGCCGTGGACGGCGGGATCAGATTCTCCAGTCGCTGCAAGATCTCCTTGTTATACACCAGAGAGATCTCCCGGTTGGGCAGGGAGACCTCGCACATAAAATCGCCGCTGAAGGAGGGCGTGGTTTTCAGTGCCTTCAGATAGCCGGTCACCAGCAGGAAGCTGTAAATGGTGGAGGGATTGCTCTTGATCTGCGGATAGATCACGCCGGTGTCGATGAAGGTGGTGAAGGTCTCGCCGTTGACCAGGGAGGTCAGACGGTTATAAATCTCCTCATCCGCCTGGGCAAGCACTTCCCCGATAATATCGTTGCTGCCGGTGGAGACCCAGAAGGGTCTCGGCTCACACTCGTTGCTGAAGTAGTTGACCACCGACCACGGATTGAAAATCTCCGTCTTGCCGAAGCGGTAGCCGTCGTACCACTGGCAGATCTCGTCGTACTTATCGGCAGCGCCGTAGTATTCCGCCATCTCCATCACCTCGTCGGCAGTGAAGCCGAAGTAGGCGCTGTATTTGTTGTCCAGCACGGAGTTGATGGACAGGTTGTTCATCCCGCTGAAGATACTCTCCTTGGCCACCCGCAGAATGCCGGTGAGGAAGCCGAAGGACAGGTGCTGATTATCCTTGAACCCGCCGGAAAACAGGTTCCGCATAAACCGGATGACCTTGTCGTAATAGTCCTTCTGATAGCCCTGCTGGATGGGGGTGTCGTACTCGTCGATGATGATAATGGGCGCAACGGCATAGTGCTTGTGCAGCATAGCGGAGAGATCCAGCAGTGCAGAAGCCAACTCTACCTCGCTGACTTTGCCGTCTGCCAGCTTTGCATAGGTCTTTTTGCTGTACTCGTCGCACTTATCGCTGGCCAGCAGCTCCTTATGCCGCCGGGTCTCCTTTGCGAAAATATCCCGGATGGCCGCAAAGGTCTCCTCCCAAGTGTCGAACTTCACATCCTTGAAGGTCAGGAAGATCACAGGGTACTTGCCCTGATAATCCCGGTATTTCTGGCCGCAGGCCCAGATCTTCTTATCCCGGAAGTAGACGGAGGTATCCTTGTCGCTCTTTTCAAAATAAGTGCGCAGCATATCCATATTCAGCGTCTTGCCGAAACGCCGGGGGCGGGTGAACAGCGTCACCATCGGACGCTCGTCGATAAAGTCCTTGATCATCATCGTCTTATCGATGTAGTAGTATTCCGACGATGCAAGGCAATAGTTGGACACGCCGATGGGCAGGGGCAGCTTCGGCGCGCGCTCCGTCTTGCGGAAAGCGCCCGTCTTGAGCCGCTGATCCGCCGGCTTCTGCGTATCAGCGGGGATCAGCCAACGATTGCCCTGCTTTTTCGCACCGGCGATTCTCCCATTCTTGCAGAGCGTCGCAACTCTCCGCTCCGTTATATTCCAGCGCACTGCTGCCTCTCTTACCGAGATCATTTCAGCCATAGGGGATACCTCCACGCATAAAATCACAAGTACATTATACCCGAATAAAAGAACAATGTCAACAAAGTTCGGAACAATGCCGTTTCAAAACAGCATTGTTCTTTTCTGCACGCAAAACAAGCGGAGGTCATCGCCCCCCGCTTGCTCGTTACCCATATACAATTTCCTGCATCACGATCTCGTTCGCTCGGTTTCGGATGCCGTTCATCTTCCGCACCCACGCCATCGGGTCATCGGCTTTCAAGGCCTCCGTCACGCCCTCGGTGTCTGCGTATTGTTCTACCAGCCGAAGAAAGAGTTCCTGGGCCTGCTCCTCGATGTCTGCGAGGTGCCCATCCAGCACCCCGGCGGTCAGCAGGTTATAATACAACACACGGTGGTGCTCCCTCAGAAAGGTGCGCCGCCGCTGGCCGTAAATGCCGATAGGCCGTTCTTCTTCGGGCGGTAAGCAAACATCGGGTAGGCAATAGTCGCCCTGCCTTGTGTAAGTGCCGCCCAGCTGCTCAAATAGCGATTTCATATGTGATCCTCCCACTCAAAATTTCCCCGGCAGGTCTGCAACGCAAAATGCACCCGCCTTTCGGTTACAGTCTATCAAAACCGAAAGGCAGGTGCGAGTGTGCGAATTTCTAAATCGCACGGTCAGCGTGGCACTGTAGCAGGTATTGCTCTGCCAGATATCATCAAATCACTCATTCAAGCTGTCCCTCCATATGCCTTGCTTCGCCTCCTTTCTGTCAAGTGGTTTTGAGATGTTTTTTGGGAAAGCTCCAAAGCGTATAGCTGTGAGTAAATTTGATCAAGCAGTACAGGGCATGGCGGATATCTTCTATTTACTGCCAAGTTGCCGATTTTATACAGAAACGCAGAAACGCCCAAAACCGTTTCCCGCTGTATGTTTTCGGGGCGATTTTGGGCGTTTTCTTTTGATATAAGCGGCTTCATATTGGCGCCGGTATCCTTTGCCGTCCGTCATTCAAAAGCCGCTGTTTGTCGCTTCCGGGTAACAAAAAAGCGCCGTATTTCTACGGCGCTTTTGTCTTGCTCGGAAGAGACAGTTTCTCTATTATGTTATCAACATTGAAATACCTTGTCCTGAGCTAAATGATAATTTAGCTGCCTAGTCGCTGATGGTAGCTTGCCCGTTCATCAGCATCGGCAGTAGCCAGTCTCTCAGCACTCGTAACTGATTGATTTCTTTGTAATTCTTGGCAATCAGAGAGAACAGTGGAGTAACCTGCCCTGTATAGTCAACCACTTTTTCGAAATTTAAATCACACACAGGTAGGCTCGCTATATGACTTGGATATATGTGTGGCTGTGCAGACCCCGTTTGGATTTTGTAGATATTATTTTGATGCCGTTTCAGAAGCGCATACCAGAAATAAACATATGGCGTCATCTTAAAATCTATGAAGGACGAATCGGATGACCAAACGGGTACGCCCCACATATTCACGAATCCAGCGTTTGCTCCTGAACTCGAAATTGTTATCACAGGAGCAACTGTATTTGCCGCATTGTGATATGTTGCCGGTTCCAGCCCTCCTGCAACAACTGGGACATCGCCTGGAATAGCATCTTTTGAGAGAAGAGCCGTCCCGCGTTGAGGGACAATGAAGTCACCAATATGTTTAGAGCCGGATATATCCTGGAACATGAAGTCAAAAAGCAGTTGCGCTTGCTGAGCTAAATTATCATTTACCTTTTCATTTAATGAGACTTTATCCTCAATACGCTGTAAAGCTTTTGCCACTTTTACTTGAGTTGCGTAATCTGGTAATTCGATTGGAACCTCAGATAATATTCCGGCATTCAAGTTTGGCATATTACTTCCAACTGCGTGTGTAACTAACCATTTACGAGTTTCGGGACGGCAAAGATAGAAGGACAAATACAATGGCACCACAGAAGTATCAGTCACTCTAATTCTCAGGCATCCAGTTCCGCAAAGTGCTTTTTTGTTATGGTCTATGTAGGCGTGCTTTTCAACATCTCCTCGCCGAGCATACACCAAATCATATTTTTGCGTTGCATACCTCTTTAATCTCTGATAATCACGCTCCGATATTTGAGCAATGTTGTTTTCATCAACTCTTCTATCAGCTATATTTTGAGGCATAATTACAGGAATTCCATGTTCTACATAATCCTCTTTGTGAAGTTGCGAGCCAAATGGGCCAGTAATTATGTTGGCAATATCCCCAAGCTTAGTTATTCTCATACTTCACCTTCTTCAACTGCTCCATAATCTCCTTTTGCAGTGCATTTCCTTCATCGAAGTAGTTCTGCAAATTCGATGTCAGCTCAGACATTATGTTTTCAAATTCTTCCTGTGTTAGCTCCACATACTCAATCTTCACATCAAAATACTGACCAGCTGCAAGGGAGCACTTCTTCGCCTCTATATCCTCGTAGCTTACGGCAACCGAAAAGTCCTCTACGGTCTTCTTATGAAGGAATGTATCGACGATCATATCAATCTCAGAAGGTGTCAGGCGGACCTTTTTGTTGTTGCCTTCCTGGTATTCCTCGCCGAGCTTAGATGCGTCAATGAGGATAACCTCGTCGGCAGATTTGGAGTTGTCAAAGAACAGAACCGAAACATTGGTGCCGGTATTGGCAAATACATTTGAAGGCATGCTGATGACACCGTAAACAAGATGTTCTTTGACAATGTGCTTTAATAGCTTCCCTTCGACGCTGCTCTTTGCGGTTAAGAATCCGGTTGGAAGGACAATAGCCGCCTTACCGGTTGGAAGCATCGAATTTAATACATGCTGAAGGAAGCATGTATAAATGGCCATGCTTTCCTTTTTCTTTGGCGGAACATTCGGAATACCTGCCCAGAACCGAGCAGGCATCGTAACAAGCGTTTCCCGTGTTTCAGAAAAATCGAGGTTGAACGGAGGATTGCAAACCACATAATCAAACTGTCGCAGAGTGTTTCCGTCGTCGCTCTTATGGAACGGATCGGTAAGTGTATCGCCCTGAATCGCATGGTCAAGGGAAGAAACCAAACCATTCAAGATCAGATTTAACTTGAGCATCTTATTGCTCTTTTGGGAACGGTCTTGTGCGAAGATTGTACAGCAATCCTCGCCAATCTGGTGCGCAAGTGCCATCAACAGAGTACCGGTTCCCGCCGCAGGATCGTAACACTCAATGTTATGCAAATCTTTCCTGTCACCGACAAGCAGTCGTGCCATGATAACGGCGATTGCGTGAGGTGTGTAATATTCGGCATATACGCCGCCACCATTGGTGTTGTAATCCTTGATGACATACTCAAATACGCCAGCGAAGAAGTCGTAGCTTTCCGCAAATGCATCTTCAAAAGAGAAGTTGACGAGTTTGTCAACCAAGGCTCTCGCGAAAGGAGAACGCTGGCCATCATCGGTTACGAAATTTGTGAGCTTCTCAAACAGCGGTATTTTTTTCTTTGAGGTGGTTTGCGTAGAGAAGATATCAATGTTCTTGTCGGCAATATCCACCATCGTATTGTCAAATATAAGGCTGAAATCACCCTTTGCCTGCTGATTCCACAAGAACGAAATCAAGTGCTGGGGATAAAGTCTCGGAACATCAGGAGAAAGAGAATCAAGCAAATCCAGCCTGTCGTCTTCCGACATTTCGCTATATGCGGTTTCCCATTTTTCTGTCTTCGCTATGCGCTCGTCCTTTTGCTTTATCTCATAGCCGAACTTGTCATTCAAAAACTTATACAGAAAAATCTGAGTGATAACCTTGTACTCATTTCCGTCATTGCCCATACCGTAATTGTGGCAGACGGCCTTCAGATCATCAATCAGTTTATATGTTTGAGTTTTTATATCCATTTTCGTTCTCCTTATGCCGCAGGGTATGTTTCACGATATTGCTCAAGATACTGCTTTGTAATCCTGCTCTGTATAAACACACGATCTTCTCTTGAGTTAACGATACCGATAGCATCCATCCCGGCTTTGATTTCCGTCATTACCGTTTGCTCAAAGTATGCGTCCTTTTTGAGAATATCGTTTCTGTCATATACCTTGCGATCAATGTCGCTCTTGATTAACATGAGGGCATCTACGATGCTTTCGTCATACTCGGAAACAATAACCTGTTTTCCTTCGTTTCTGCGTCTGTGATTTTCTTCTCTGATTCTCTTATGGACACGAGCGAACTTTGCATCGCCGTTATATCTTCTGAGCAACGCTGCATTTTTCTTTTGTAACTCAGTGAGCTTCTGAAGGATTTCGTCCATTGAGCGAGAATAAGAGTTATATTCCTCCATGTTGTTGGGGGTGAACCCATGCTCACGGAAACGAGCTCGGACAGCTTCTCTTATAGTGATATACTCAGGATCTTCTGGGTCAATGTTATCTGAAAGCTTCCTCATAACTTTTTGAAGCTTTTCATTAAGTTCTACACCGCCGGAAACCATCCTTAATTCTTCTTCGCCGATTTTGCTGAAGTTGAATGTGATGTCCTGCATCGCCTCATTGACTAATATCCGAGTGGAATCGTCGTCGGCAATAGCCTCACGCTGATTGATGATATTGATATGGTGTTGTACCTCGGAAAGAATATCCTTCAATCTGGAGACTTCAAAATTGGCAAATGCTGCTTTCAAATCCTCATCGCCAAAGGTTTTAACAATGTTGCAACAGTCACGGACTTCAATCAATGCTTTTTTCAACTCAAGCAGAACGCCTTTATCTTCAATGGCAGAGATTTCGGTGCTAAATTCTTCTGCATTGTCCAACGAGTAGTCAAATAAAACCTGGCGTGCTTTCTTCATACGCTGTATCAGTTCAGTGGGATCTTCCATAACCTGAGCCAGAATGTTGACCTCATTTCCTTCACCAACTTCATCAGGATCGTTAAACTTGTTGAGTTCAGCAAGGTATGCCGCATTTGTTTCGTCAAAGTTCTTCTTGATGTCAGCAAAATCAATAATATAGCCGTAACGGTTCTTACCGTATGGCCTATTCACTCTGGTAATTGCTTGCAAAAGGTTATGGTCTTTTAGCTTCCTTCCGAAATAAAGCCGCTTTAGTCTCGGAGCATCAAACCCCGTCAAAAGCATATTGAATACGATAAGAATATCAACCTTAAAGTTATCTTTGAAATCGGTAATAACACCTTCACGGGTTTCCTTATCATCGCTATCGTAGAGTATTAATCCAGCTTTAAAGTGGCTTTGATTTGATGCACCAGAATTAAGCTCATTCTGAATTTCATCAAAATAAGCAAATAGTCTACGGGCTTGCTCGCTAGTTTCGCAGATGACCATACCTCCAAGAGTGTCATCACCTTGAATCACTCTGAAGCGCTTTAAATCACCGATGATGTAACGGAGCAATTCCTTGACATAGTTCGGATGCTCGACAATATCTTCTTTCTTGACATCCTTTTTCTGCACAAGATTTTCGATTGATTGATAGACCTCTTCAAGTTTTTCCCTATATGCCGTCTCGATGTCCTCACGAATGATTTTCAGTGTATAGCCATCTTGAACGGACTTATCATAATAGTAGGTGTGCAGATAGTTTCCGAATACACGCCAAGACTCACGCTCACTTTTCAAAAGTGGCGTTCCCGTAAGTGCAATCTTGATTGAATTCGGGTCGGCATCAAAAAGGTTGGCAAGGAAAGAGCCTTCTGGTTTATATCCACGGTGAGCCTCATCGATAATGAAAACACGCTGTAAGTTTGTGGCATAAGCAGGAAGGACAACCTTGTCTTGCCTTTCTTCAAAACGCTGAATATTTACAACCGTAATTTCCGGTTCTCCGGTGGTACCTTCTTGAGACTGGTTTGTACGGAACTGTTCCATCAACTCAGATCTGGAATTCGCGGTTTTAACGACCAAACCTCGAGCTTCAAATTCCTCTTTGGACTGCTTCATAAGGTCGAGTCGGTCAACAATAAAGTAAAACTTTGCGACCTTGTCATTTCTTGCAAATAAATCCGTAAGCACATATGAAAGGTGATAGGAAAGCGCTGTTTTTCCGCTTCCTTGGGTATGCCAAATGATTCCGGAAGTTGTCCCTTCCGAAACTCTATCTCTGACAATCATTGCGGCAAAAAACTGCTGATACCTCATTATGTGTTTTTGATCTATCTGTTCAATAGAGCCATCTGTACGTTCCTTGGTTTTATGGTAGTAAGTAATGCCGTATTTGAGGAGAAACAGCAATCTTTCCGGGCTACACATAGAGGTGATGACTCTGTTTGTCGGAGTAGTTGCCTTTAGGTTTGTTTGATACTCCGGACTTGTGTGAATAACCTGATTGTTAAAATCACAAAGTATCTTTTTCTCTTCTACAGAATCAATATCTGAATATGGATAATCTCGGTTGTATGGCGCAACAGGAAGATTGAGAGGATTTTCTTCTCTGAAGCAATTAAACGGCGAATATTTCTTTGAGCCTGTGCAATAAAAGACACCCTGAATCGGTACGATGCCACCCATTGTATCGTACTCCATATTGTTTGAAAACAGCATCAGTTGCGTAATGTTTATGAACCTGCGAAACTTTCTGTTAGGAAAGCGAATCCTGTTCATGCGTTCAGCCTCGGCAACCATTCCACCGTTGTTGTTTGGCTTTTTTACCTCGATAAACACAAGAGGGAGCCCATTAACAAAAAGAGTGATATCCGGTCTGAATTCGTCCTCATCACGCTTGCAGGTAAACTCAGCTGTGCAATGGTAGGTGTTGTTTTCTGGTTTTTCGTAATCCACAAGTTTAATTGGAGATACTGCTTTGAGGCGCTTATAGAAGCTTTCGCCAATATCATCGTTGTCTAATTCCTGGCGGATTGTTCTGAGCATAGATTCAGCTTCACCTGCTCTATCCGGATTCAGCTTGGCGAATTGCTCCTTAAACACTTTGACCAAGATGTTGGTGTCGGGATCATAAACAGAACCGGCCATATCCTCAGTAATCTTGCCAAAATATGTGTATCCAATCCTTGTTAAATGGACAAGCGCGGGCATTTGTACTCTTGTGGCTTCATTCCATTGAGATCTTTGTGCCGGCATGTTTATTCTCCTCCTCCCGGGTAACCAACCCACTGATTTTCGATAAACTCATATGGTTGGTTGTTCTCATCGCAAAAAGATTTAATTGCCCTCATTGCCTTCATGTTCGGCCTTGCCTTATTGAGTTCCCACCGATTGACTGTGGATAAAGCAACATTCAACTTCTGTGCGAATTCCTCTTGTGTATAAAAAGCTTTCTGCCTTGTTATCCTGATTGCCTCACCCAAGCTCATTTAGGCAACCTCCTTGCGTAAGTTTCCGATATTATAGCATGAATTAGGCGTTTCGTCAATGAATTTGGGCTTCTTCCATTACTCACGGAACTTTATGACTTCTTGAATACTACCCGAAAAGGAAAAGCCGCCGTCTGTTGACAGCGACTTTTCTCTTTAGCAGGCAAACTGTATCAGCAATTCGTTTAAGGCATCCACAGCACCATACCTTTTCGCCTGTATCTCCCGGTTTCGCCGCTCCATAAGGCACTGGCAAATCGCCCTGATTTCTACCGGCACAAAAGGGATTTTCTTCTTCCGTTCCGGCTTCAGAGCTTCCGAATCATCACACAAGCGGAGAGTAAGATCGTCAATTTGAGCCCAAACAAGGCGATTCCGTGCATCTGCAACAGGCCTTCACCTTGTCTTTACAAAAAATACAGCGAACTTTTGCTGTTCCACAACACTTTTTACAGCGAACTTTGTAAACACCCCATATAAAGATCACTTCCGCTTCATCTTCCTGCTGAACTCATTCAGCGTCTGGATATGCCAGAGGCTTTTGCGGGTGATGGAGCGGAAGGTCAGGGAGCAGAAAAAATCCACAAGAAAGATTTTCGGAATGCAGAACTTCAGTCCCTTTTGAAAGGCTTTCAGCGACCCACGGCTGCACCAGTTGTGGACGGTGGTCAGGGTGTAGCCGGTCAGGGCCACCACATCCTTTACCGTGACCACATCCGGGTATTTGCGCAGCAGCTTTTCATAGTAGCCGTGCATCTGCCGCAGCGTGTCCTCCGGCAGCTCCTTGGAAAGCCTCGCCACATAGTGGGTGCCGTACCAGCCCTTCGGCGCAGAATAGAGTTCTGGAAAAATCGCCCGCTCCTCCAAGTATGCTTTCACATCCTCTTTTCGGATTTTATAGCACCGGGTTTTCTTACCCGACCACTCGCAGGGCACCTTGCCGCTTTTGAGCAGATGCAGCGCCGTGGACTTGCTGATATGGCAGATGCGGAAGAATTGCTCCTTGTTCATCACCTCGGGAACGCTGTCCCAGTTAACGGGGAATACATCCATTTGTAACACCTCAAAAATAGATTTTCGTCGGTTGGAAGCTCTATCCTGCGGTGTATGGCCGTCTCCCGGTTTTTCTCTCCTATCTTCCCGCATTTCTCTCCAAAATCGGGAAAAATGCCGATTTGAACCCACTTTCAAAAAAGCCCGTCCCGCAAGGCTTTCCGGGTGAAAAAGCCTGATTTCAAGCGACTTTCGGCGGGTACAGGGCTTACAGAAACGACCCCAAAACGGACACCCCCGTCACAGTTGCATAAAAGACTCGAAATCAGGTAGTCGCGCAAGCGGCTCATGGGTTCGAATCCCACCCTGTCCGCCATATAAGAACGCTTATTCGGATACGATAGGCGTTCTTATTCTTTTGCAGTAAAATGCACCCCATTTTTGCCGTGGGGTGCATTTTGGCAAGATGGGGTGCATTGCACACGATTACAATGTAAAATAAAAAACGGCAGGAAATCGGATAACCCGAAATCCTGCCGTTTTGCTGTGTTCTCAACCAGATACCTCTGTCCCGTCAAAGAATCGGAACAGCATTTTCCCATCAGGTGTGATTGTCACCGTTTCAACGGTAGTCATCCACAAATGCGGATCGAACTCCGTGAGCAGACCGTCTCTTGATTCAACGGTGTGAATAAACCTGTCAATGGCTTTTGCCTTTTCTGTTCTTCTATCCCGTTCGGCTGCAAGGCAGTCATACCGTTCTTTCAGCGTTTCATATTTTTCAACATAGCCGTTGTACCGCAAATTAAATTCTTTCTGATCCTGAGCAACGGTGGAGTTCTTTTCAACACATTTTCTCATAAGCTCCGAAACAATCTCTATCTCCCGAAGCAACTCCGATATCTCGGCTTCAATGGATGTCGTATCCGTGAGTGCCTTTTTTGCCGTTCTGCAGGCTTTGATGTAAGGCTTCCTGGAAGAAATGATACGGTTAAACACCGAAATAAATCTGTCTTTGATTTCCTCATCGGTGACTGCTGGAGTACCGCACTTGCACTTCCCGTCAGAGTACTTTTGATTGCAGCGCCAGATTGTGGAGCGGTATTTGTCGGTCGAGTGCCATGTTTTGTGTCCGTACCAGCCGCCGCAATCTCTGCAGACCAGTTTTGCGCTGAACACGCTTGTGCCGCTGTAAGCTCTGCCGATTTCTTTTCTGCGCCTGATTTCTTCCTGCACGGCATCCCATTCAAGCGGATCGATAATGGCTTCGTGGCTGTGTTCGATATAGTACTGAGGAACCCCGCCCTCGTTGACCTTTTGCTTTTTGGTCAGAAAATCCGTGGTATAGCACTTTTGAAGAAGTGCCGAGCCGCGGTATTTTTCATTTTGTAGGATGCTGTTTATCGTGGACGCCCGCCAGTTTGTTTTGCCCGCAGGAGTGGGTATGCCTTCCGCCGTTAATTCTTTTGCAATGGCTCCGGCTGTTTTTCCTTCCATAAAGGACCTGTAGATCCGTCTGGCAATTACAGCCTGTTCGGGATTGACCACGGGCGGATCGTTTTTGTCTTCCCCTCTGTCATAGCCGAGAAACTGCTTGTACGGCAGACTGACTTTTCCGTCAGAGAACCGTTTGCGCTGTCCCCCTGTGACGTTTTCCGAAATGGAACGGGACTCTTCCTGCGCAAGGCTTGACATAATGGTAAGCAACAGTTCACCCTTGCCGTCTAGACTGTAGATGTTTTCCTTTTCAAAATAGACCTCGACGCCTTTTTCTTTCAACTTCCGTATCGTCACCAGACTGTCGACGGTGTTCCGGGCGAAACGGCTGACCGACTTCGTTATGATAAGGTCGATAGAGCCGGACATGGCGTCATCTATCATTTCGTTGAAGCCGTCACGTTTTCTTGTTCCAAGGCCACTGATTCCCTCGTCCGTGTAGACCTTAACAAACTCCCATCTGGCATGGCTCTGGATGAACTGTGTGTAGTAATCCACCTGCGCTTCGTATGAAGTGTACTGCTCGTTTTTTTCCGTGGATACCCTTGCATATCCGGCAACCCGGCATTTTTTTTGCAGACGAACCGGCAATCATGTAAATCGGTGCTTTCGTTGCCGGTATTACGGTCACAATCCTTTCCGTCATTTTTTCTGATTCCTCGCTTTTGTCCTGTCTCTCGCTTTCTGCCGCATTTCATCTGTCCACGATTCGGAGCGTGAGCGGTTGCACCATGTTCTTTCCGTGACGGTTCCGTCGGTAAAATGAAACAGGAGCCGGTTCCCGTCATCCGCTGTGATTCCGGCAATCCGCTCCATATCCATATCAGCAGTGATTTCTTCAAGGATTTCTTCGGGAATCTGTTTTGCGGCGCAGACATCTTTACCTTCGTTGTTGAATACAGGACAAATCCATATCGGTTTGCCTCTCACGATTTTTCTCCTGAAATGCTTTCCGCATTTGGTGCAGGTAATCAGCGAAGTGAAGGGATAAACGGCGGGCTTTTCAAGAGATGGCGGCGCATATTTTTCCGCCCGCTGTGTAATCATCTCCTGCACCTTTTGGAATATTTCGGACGGTATGATCGCCTCATGCGCATTCTCCACATAGTACATCGGCAGTTCGCCCCTGTTGATTATGGTGCGTTTTGTAATGTGATTGTCTTTGAAGGTTTTCTGAAGCAGCAGATTTCCGGCATACGCCTCATTACGAAGCATTTTGGAGATTGCGGACCTCTTGAACTTTGCACCGAGCCTTGTAGAGATACCTTCCCAGTTAAGTGTGTTGGCAATCAACTGGATGCCCATACCCGAAAGGTACATATCAAAAATCCGTTTTACAATCTCCGCCTCTTCGGGCACAACCGTAAGTGTTCCGTTAACATTCCTGTAGCCGAGCATGGTGCTGTTCCAAGGCTTGCCTTCTTTGAAGTTTTTCTGTATGCGCCACTTCTGGTTTTCGCTGACCGACAGGCTTTCCTCCTGCGCATAGCTTGCGAGAATCGTCAGCATCAGTTCGCCTTCGCTGTTGAGTGTATGGATATTCTGCTCTTCAAAATAGATGTCCACGCCGAGGGACTTCAATTCCCTCACGGTTTCAAGCAGCGTCACCGTATTGCGGGCAAGACGGGAAATCGACTTGACGATGACCATGTCGATTTTACCTGCGCGGCAGTCGGCAAGAAGCGCTTGGAATCCGCTGCGGTTTTTCTTCGTTCCCGTCAGTGCTTCGTCTGAATATATCCCGGCGTAGAGCCAACCGGGATGTCCCTGTATCATTTCACTGTAACAGCTGATCTGTGCTGACAGCGAATGCAGCATGGCGTCTTTGTCGGACGAAACACGCACATAGGCAGCTACCCGTTTTGCCTTGGGCTGCGCCGGCACGTCAAACCGCACTTTTTCTATGATTCTATCCATAGATAATACCTCCTATCGGTCAGATATTACCGTCAGTCCGGGCGGTTATCAAGTCAATTCCGGCAAATATACTGCACGAACTTAGGCCGTATTTTTCAGCTAAACTTAAGCAGATTATGCCGAAGTCCTTATCGGTAGTAATCCCGGCTAAGCCCATTTCTCTGATGACGGCAAGGACGGTATTGTATTCTTTAATCCTGCTGTAAAGTTTGCCGTCCATATTACACCGCTGTCCGTCTCGCCTTAGCAAAACACTCCCGGCAGCAGTAGTCTGCATTCTTGCGGTTGTTGGTAAACTCTCTGCCGCAATTAAAACATATGTGTTTGTATTCGGTTATGATTTTTCTTTTTTCAGGATGTGCCGACCACCATTTGCTTCGGCAGGAATCCGAGCAGAATTTGCGCTGTCTTTTATGCGGTAGAGAGAATATTTCCTTTCCGCACACCGGGCAGTATTCTGCTTTTTCTTCTTCACAGGGATGTCTTCTGCACCAGCTTTTTACCGAGTTGACGGGCAAATCCAGTTCGGCTGCGATTTTCCTGTATCCCATTCCGTTTTTCATAAGGTGGGAAATTAAAATTATCTGTTCGTTCGTCATATTACGGACCTCCTTTTTTCATCGACTACGAAAAAGCGTCTTGAACGAAAAACGGTCAAAAAATATAGACTCATCAAGGAAAATTTCTCAATTAGTATTGCAACGGTCTCCGACAAAATGCGGAGACAGAAACGGTGAGATATGCTCTCCTTGAACCTTGTCGGCTTGTAGTTTTTTGGTTTTCTCGTTATGCTCACCTCCTCGTCTTCGTAAGCTCCGTATCCCTCGTTTTCGCACAAGTGCAAAAGTACGCTCATTACATTGCTCGTCCTCTCCCCAAAAAGTCCGTGACTTTTCGGGAACCCCCATAAATAAAAATAGCCGCCGCCGAAATCGGTGCGACCTTCCGTATAACGAGCATCAGCCCCTTTCGGAGCCGTTGCTTTGAAATTTTGACTTTTTACCAGTTTTTACCGTGAAGCAGAAGCTCCAGTGCAAGCTATGTGTTTTCATCGGCGGGATCGATGTCCCAACCTCTGTCGTAGTTGCAGACGATCTTGCCGCCGCGCTTGAGCATAAGCTTTGAAATGCGTCCGCCCTCGATACCCCACTCGGAGCCTTTCTCATACTGCTTTATCCAGTAGTGAAAAATGTCTCCGTTTACTTTGACGCTGCCTTCTTTCCACATAATCGTGTACCTCCGTTTGTTTTGTTGTGAGTGTATATTACCGTCATGTTCGGAATATATCCAGTCATTTCGGAGATATATACTACACAATCATTTGTGGGGAAAATTATGTATATTACAGCGGTTTGCATTCGCCTGTAAGAATGAAATGTACATACTCTTTGCGGTGTTCTTCGAGAAAGATCATCAGTTCGTATAATCGCATCTCATTGGCAATGTACTGTACCGTCGGCACATCAAACATATTCGTGCGCCCGGTTGCTCGAACGGCGAGAATCTGCTCTCGGATTTTCTCATTCATTGTCGCACCTCCGGCAGATATCATCCCCGTAAGCCACGCTCAGGCCGCAGCTGTTATCCCAGGCAACCATAACGGAGCCGATGTCATCGACCCCTCGCACGGTGCCTTTCGTGCCAACAGGCGGTGCCTGGGGATCGTCCATCCGAACAAGCTCTACACGGGTACCGACCGGATATTCCTTTCGGGCACGTTCGACCGTCTCTTTACTCGGAAATCTCATCTTCTGTACCCCCGTTCTTGAAAGCCGATGAGCCGGAGAGGTTCTTCAGCAGTATTTTTCGAGCAGCATTGTATTCATCACCGATGAAACCCAGCCGAAGCAGGAAACAGCGGAATGCGTACTTCTCGTTTTCAATCGGTTTCTCGGATGAATTGACACGGCTTTGATTTCGTGCCATTTCACACAACTTGCAGATGAAGGTGTCGTAGGCGTTCATCTCATCCGGGGTGGGAGTTGCCGGGAACCATGGGAAGGAAACCTTCGTGTCCGTGATTTCCAGTGGCAGGTCAGCGACTCCGAGGGCTTTCTTGATAAGGCTGCCCTTGGCGGCAATGAGAGCCTTGAGGTTTTCCAGGTCGCTGTCGGTGAACAGGCTCCTCGGCATGGAAATGCAGACGGCGCAAGGCTCGTCCTCGTCATCGGCATTGCTCTGGTCGATGTCAAAGCCCTCATCGTAGATGTGCTGAAGAAGCCGCTCGATGACCTCGCTGTCGGCACGGTCATCAAAGGAAAGGCTGCCGTTTCGGTCAATGGTGAAGTAGTCCACCTCATAATTGAAAGAAGGCGCACCGCGGTATTTTGCGGGAACACCGAGCCAGTCGGAGATGGTCTGTACCAGCCGCTTGCGCTCTGCACCCTGGGCATGGATTGTAATCGTCATTTTCGTGACCTCCTTGTTTTATGGTAGTCACATATTACCGTCACGCTCGGCATATATCCAGTTATATCTACACATTTCCGGTGTAGATTATATCGGCGCATTATCGCCGACGGACTGTGCATACCACACAATTCCGCAGAGCACGAACCATACGCACGGCAGTGCCACACCGTTGCCCCACATCTTATATTCCGCACTGTCCGAGTACGGATTTTTCAGCCACTTGGCGATCTGCTTGTCGGACTTCATCTTGCAGCCGGTCACTTCGGAGTAGGTCTTGAACACCTTGTGCCAGAAGTACATTTCCTCATCGGACGGTTTTTCCGTACAAAGGTCGGAGCACCAGTTGTCCGGAAAACCTTGAAATCTGGCGCACTCGGTGGGTGTCAAACGGCGGACGGTGTATCCGCTTTTATTTCGCTTGTTCAGTTTACGGTTCATAGTATTCTGCTGATTTGTCACGGGACGCAGATTGCATCTTCTGCAATCGGTTTTAATGCGATTAATATGGTCGACCTGAAATTCGGGTCTTTCCGTGTAGCCGAGAACAAGCCAGTGTAAAAATATGTTATTTGTTTTTGTGACAAACTTCGGAACATACGGATAACCTTTATGATTGAGATGAAATCCGTACTTTTCAACCGTGGGAATCATATCGGCATCTATCAGAAAGTGTGTCCCGTCCGGCAGAATGCCGTCTGCGCAGCCGTCTTTTATGACAAAGTGATAATCTCTCACTGTCGCTCCCTCGCTTTCAGGAGCATTTCCATCGTATCATCCTGCGGAGTCCGTCCGCTGTAATCGGAGGTACAGTTTTCTTTCACAATTTGGAAAATCTGCATCCATGCGACATTCGACTGCTTCATATATGCCTGACTCATGGAAACGAACGGAGATGTCATAGGTGCCCCGGTTGTTGGGTGCTTTGCCAGAAAACCGAGCGTACTGATTGCTTCTTCACATTGAATCCATCGGCTGACGCTCATAGCGTACTGACTTACCAGCTGGCTGTTGACGAGCTTGTCCACTCCGAGTTTTATCAGCCAGTTGTATGTTTTGGTGTAGATTTCAGGAGCCTTAAGCGGCTTTCCGTCTTTCTGATTCGCCAGCATATATTCTTCAACCGGCGGCATTGTCACGCCCTCCAATTCAGCGGCTTCCAGATTATTGGGAATGTCAAGAACACCGAGCGGTCTATGTCCGGGATTTCCGGCATCTATCTTTTCTTTAATTGCTTTTTTGGGTCGACCGGTTGCTGTCGCACCGCGAAGTGTACCGTCTTTAGCCACTCTGTGACCTCCTTTCCGAACAATGGGGGCTATCCCCGTGTCTTTTTTTGCGATTTTCGCACACGTGACCCCGGGCCGTTGCCCGACCTTAAAGGTCCCGGAGATTTCTATCCCCTACCGATCGCCGAGGTCGTGGTGGACCTTGGTGTGGCAGGACTGGCAAAGGCTCATAAGGTTGTCCCTTGCGTGAGTACCGCCTTTGGAAACGGGCAGGATGTGATGAACTTCCTGTACCGGAGTTAACCGACCTTCCTTGAGGCACATCTCACAGAGAGGGTGTTCTGCCGCATAGCGGTCACGAATGCGTTTCCACGCTCTGCCGTACTTGCGGTTGACATCGGAACTGCGCTCGTATTTATCGTATTTTCGGCGTTCCTCCACACGGTGCTGTTCACAGAACTGTCCGTCACAAAGGTTAGGACAGCCGGGGTGAGAGCATGGACGCAGTGGTTTCTTCGGCATCGTTTCACCTCCTTGGGCATAAGAAAAGCCCCACGGGATTGCTCCCATGAGGCTCGTCTTTGATTCTGTTGCTCTAATTATATCATATCACAATGGCAAGGTGGACATCTACGGACAAAGCAGGACATTTCGGGCGCATTTCAGATTTTTATAGCGTCCTGCGGAACCTTAACCTTCTGCAAAGCGTCTCCGTGCCAACGGCGAATCGTCCGTGCATCGGCATTAAGTTCATTGCCAATCTGTTCCCATGTGCAGTTGTGAATGTAACGGTAGCGGAGAACCAGTTGCTCATCCGTGTTTGGAACACTCTCGATAGTCGTGCGAATCTGCCGTTTCAAATCAACAAGTGTGTCAATCTCTTCGTTCACGACTTTTTCCAAGTCCCTGATTTTTTCCAGACATCTCACAAAGGGAGCGTCCGTGTGTCGGGAGGTCTGAACTTTCTCTTCCCATGAGGGAAAAGAAATGCTGCAGGCCATTTCACGAAGGCGACTGATTTCCTCGATGTTGGAGTTGATGCGTTGGTCAAGCCGATATGCCTGACTGAGATATTCCTTTGCAGTCATGCGGCATACACCTCCTCGTTCAGCTTTCGTATCAGAACCTCGCCGTTAAGGTCGGTCAACCTTTCAAACCAACCGGAACGGAAAAATCGCTCACATTCCCGTTTGGTATGTCGGGCTTCTTTATCTCTCGGAAACTTCTTCAAACGGCGTAGTGCCTTTTTGTAATCCTTCGCTGCCTGTATGATAATTGCGTTAGCAAGATTTGTATAACAAGTATCCATTCTCATCCCTCCAGATTGGCCTTGACCGCATCGATAAGTGCGGTCTGGGTCTTTTCTTTTTTGTGCAGAGCGTTCATGATACGCTCGTCAATGGTGTCTTTCGTAATGATGTGGTGAATGATCACGGTATCGGCGGTCTGACCCTGTCGCCACAGACGGGCATTTGTCTGCTGATAAAGCTCCAAACTCCATGTAAGTCCGAACCATATCAGTGTGGAACCTCCTGCCTGCAGGTTCAAACCGTGTCCTGCGGATGCCGGATGAATAAGTGCCACAGGCAGTTCACCGCTGTTCCATCTGCGGATACTGTCGGAATCGTCCAGAAGGCTGAACGGGATATGTCTTTTATGCAGCCGTTCGGAGATTCGCTCTAAGTCGTGCTTGAACCAGTACGCCACAAGGACGGGTTTCCCATTTGTGGCTTCAATGAGACCCTCCAATGCGTCCAGCTTGCGGTCGTGTATCGGAAACACACGCTTGTCCTCACCGTAGACAGCACCGTTTGCCATCTGTGAGAGCTTGTTTGCAAGTGCCGCAGCATTTCCGGCATCGATTTTCTCACCACCGAGGGAAACGACCAGTTCCGAGCGCATCGAATCGTAGGTTTTACGCTCTTTTTCGGAAAGCGTGACCTTCACCTCGTTTATAACGCGTTCCGGCATCTGCAGGTGGTCTGCCGCTTTCATGGAAATGGTGATGTCGGAAATGGCATCGTAGATTTTTTCCTCCGCACCGGGCAGCGGCTTATAGCTGAACACCACCTGGCCGTTTCGTTTGTCCGGCTGAAAGTAGGCATTTCTGTAATGGGTTATATAGCGTCCGAGCCTTTTCCTCATATCAAGAATGCGAAACTCTGCCCACAAATCCATAAGACCGTTGGAGGAGGGAGTTCCCGTCAGCTCGACAATGCGTTTGACCGTGGGGCGGACTTTCATAAGACTGCGGAACCATTTAGCCTGATAGCTCTTAAAGGAGGACAACTCATCGATGACCACCATGTCATAGTCAAACGGGATGCCACTCTCCTCGATAAGCCACTGAACATTCTCACGGTTTATGATGTACACGCTGACCTTTTGCCTAAGAGCCGCCTTGCGTTCCGTTTCCGAGCCGATAGCCACCGAGTAGGTCAGTCCACGCAGGTGATCCCACTTGTGTATCTCCGCAGGCCATGTATCTCTGGCAACACGCAGCGGTGCGATGACCAGAACCTTGCGAACAAGGAAGCTGTCAAGGCAGAGGTCGAATATTGCAGAAAGCGTGATGATGCTCTTACCAAGACCCATGTCGAGGAATACAGCCGAGATAGGATGCTCAAGTATAAAGTCGGTAGCATAAGCCTGGTAGTTATGAGGATTGTATTTCACTGAGTATCCCTCCAATCTGCTCTACACCGTCAATGCAGTACACCGAAAAGCCGAGTGCTTCTAACTGCCTTTTTCGCCTTACTTGCAGAGGGCGGAGTGTTTTGTCCGGTGCTTTCAACTCAATGAAGGCGATTCTGCCGCCGGGCAGGAGCACCAGACGGTCAGGCACTCCATCAAAACCGGGACTTGAAAATTTCAATGCAAGACCGCCCATTGAACGAACATTCTTTACAAGTTTTGCTTCTATCGTTTTCTCACGCATCATGACCTCCTGTGTTCTCAAAACCCGAAAAGTCCTTTACGCGCGTAAATGCGTGTATTTCGTGCTCGATGTCCTTTATTTCTACTTCTTTCGATATATATGAAAGGACAGGAACATAGGAACAAGACTGCCTGTTTGCTTTGGTACTTATGGGGCTTTCGCCGTTCCCGTGAGATGTTCCCGTTTGTGTGCCGTGAAGATATGCTTTTCTTCGGAATCTGTACCGTAAAACGGCGGTTACGCTATTTTTCATCGGGAACACTCCTTGGGAACGAAGATATATTGCGGGCCGTAAAGCGGAATGCGCTTAAAATATCGTTGTATGCACTCAAACTTGTCTTTTAAAAATTCAGCACACGGAAGCTCTTTAGAATCAGTCCCTACGGCTTACCGTTTGAATATAAATAATCATCGAAAAAATATGCGGTTTTTAATGCTGATTAAAAACATTTTCGGCTGCTGTTTGTTTTGCAGAATTCAGATAGTCAACGGTGTTGTTTCAGGCGTTTTTCCTCATCCTCACCCGGGACTGTTATATCACAAACTATCCTAATCGCGATGGACACACTATATTCGATCAAAAGCACTGCAAAAAACAAAAGCCCGGACTGTCTGCGTTTTTACAGACAATTCGGGTTTGCAAACTTGAACACTATATATAAACAGACCGGATATCGCTATCCGATCTGTTTGTTTCTTCTGTATTGCCGAACACACTGTGTTCGTTTTTTCTGATTCTTTATTTCAAAGGAATCCAGTAATGAGCCTGATACTCCCCACACTTGAAATGTTTGACATGGAAAGACAGATAAATACCATTAGTTTATCATTTAGTATAAGCAAGATATAAAGCCTGAACAAACTGGAACGATAGTTTTAAATTATTATCGTTGATAAATTCGTTACGGAATTTCATTCAGACAGTATCTACTTTTTTCTAACCATTGACACAGCTTTAATCATTGGATAATGAGAAAAAATAAGCCCATTGATACTTACTCGATGGTCGACAATTTGCATCTCAATTTTAATATTTGTATGCTCCAATCATTAGTTATTTAAACGAACTATATGCCGCCCGATATTTAATCCTCAAAATTAAACTCATCCTTGAATTCCTCTCTGAATATGTTGAACACTGCTTGAAGCGTTTCTTCATCTTCCACGCTGGTATATGTCTCTTCGTCCTCGCTGTCGGTTTCATCCACTTTAAGGATAACAACCTCTCCGACATCTTCCAACTCGTCTTTAGGCAGAAGGACAACATATTCCTCACAGTCGTATTCAATCAGATCGAGAAATTCAAAAAGCACTTCATTGCCGTTTTCGTCATTAAGAATAATCGTGTTGTCGAGATCGTCAAAATCATCGTCATCAAAAGGATCTAATGGGTCTCTCTCGAAAGACGATGCGGCAGATGTATCTTCGGAATCAGATGGACCATACAATTCTTCAAAGGCCTCGCTGAGTTTTGCAAAAAGTTCATCATCGTTCATTTTCATATTGATGGGCTCCTTTTCAATTATTTTGTTTATATATTCACTCTATTTTCCCTATATTTTTTCTGCGTCTATAAACATAACGGCTCTGACACCGACTTCATCCGCATTATGGTCGAGGCTGTCTATCACCAGTTTTGAGTCCGCGTATCCCTGAACCACAAGGTTTTCATCCTCGGCTTCACCGGGATCTCTCAGCCAGTAGAAGCAGTATAACAGCTCCACGGAAGGGATATCATCATCAAAACAATTAGCGTATACGCCTCTGCCTATTTTTAAATGCTCCGGTATATTCTCAATATCCTCCAGAGCTGGTAAAAAAAGCTTATCATTCGTAGTTATTATCGACGAATCATATGTTTTGGTTTTCACTTCAGTGGTGAGTATTGCCTCTCGTTCACGCTCACTGAAGCAGTTGTTATAATATTTGCTGTTGAGATCGTGGCGGATGTCTGTTTCTTTCCAGGTGACAGCACTCGAATTTCCATGCAGCGGCCAGTAACCTGTATGCTCAAAGAAGAAATCCGACAAAAGTTTCAGTCTGCTGCCGCATTGTTTGTCAATCACATGCCAGAGCATTGGAAGGCGAACGGGAACATCAGAAGAATCAAAAGAGGGTACGAAAGATCCAAAAGTAAGACAATCGCCTATATTCAGGCGCATAGCCATTTCGTTGGTATCATCAAAAACCGTTCCCATCATTGCATTGGCGCTTGTAATCAGCATAGCTATAATTCCTCCGTCTTTTTTCTTATTATACCACAAATAATGTGATTTTTCTACTTCATGTTCATTGTTTGCCAAGACAAACTCCTTTAATGTAGACATCATTTAGAATCGGTCTATGTAGGTCATTATTCTCGATGTTTCTTCAGAGGCATACTCCCCTTGCGGCAACCTCAAGCGGCTGATTCTCATAAGCATCAAGGCCGTAATTCCATGCGCTTTTGTAGTTTTCCTGAGAATCCATAAGTTCCCTTAACTCCGTGAAGTATGCACTGTTCATCGCCGGGTTGTCCCAATCAAGCGTATTGACTAAATAATCGACATAGGCATGGTGAACCTCGTGGCAAGTTGTGGTGACGATATCACGGGGAGATGAGTTTGCAAGATGTTCAGTATTGATCCACATCTGATTTGACTCGTTGTCATATGCACCCAATGTTGCTGTACCTATCATAGCGGAAGTTACCGGAACAGTCGGGATACCAAGTACTGTCGATTCAAAATCAACAAGTTCCTGTGTTACGGTTATTCTCTCCTGTATAGACAGCTGACTCCAGTTTTTCTCTTTAAGGTAACCCCACAGTTCAGTTTTTTCCTCATACGGATTAGCCGGTTTGTCAGCTTCAACAACAGCTTCGGTCTCGGAAAACAATTGATTCCACAGCTCTTCAGTAGCCTTGTATGTAGGAGACTCAACACCATATATGAAGATTGAGAACAGGCAGGGAATTACACAAACCACTGCCGTGCTGAGAACCGAACATCTTCTGAATGCGAACTGGTATCTTCTATGCCGCTTGCGTGAGAATTTATGATTCTGCTCGTCCTTTCTCAGCATCCGGAACAGAGCGATTTCTCCTCCCGCAACGGTCAATGTAATCAACAGTGCAATCACAAAGTGATGCTGGGCAAAGACGAGCATAAGCACAAATTCAACGGGAACAAGATTGAACAGCAGCTCCGTTATTGTGCCGTTGCAGGTACCGCACCTGAAAGGAGAACAGCAGAGCCATACTACCGTAACCATAACTATCAGTATTCTCGATGACCATGTTTCCATATAGAGACCGATTTCCGGCACACAGAATGCGAACGGCTCTATGAAACTATAGAAAATCATTGCAAGCGGTACGATAATAGACGCCTTGTAGATTATTCGTTTCATGCTGCTCCTTCTTCCCGGATTTTTTACTCGTTTACTTCTTCAATATGGATATCATTCAATGTGCCGGATACCTTGATGTGAGTGTAATCCGGGTGATCCCAAGAGAATCTCACAAAGGCATCTCCAAAGTAGGAGTTGGCGTACTGCTTGGGATTTCTTGCGCCGAAAGAACCGGACGAGTTATTTGCTACGACATTGATAAACTCCTGAAGAATCGGCGTGTCAATCTCGGTAATGTAGAGTTTGCTCTTCTTTGTAGCAAGCTTTTCAATGCACTTGACGCAAATCTGAATAATGGCTTCTCCGGAAAGCTTATTGAATTTCAGAACTGCATCCATTCGCCCGAGCACCTCTTTGCGGAACGCACCGGCTTCAGCAAGCTTCTCCTTTGCTGTATTGGAGAGCTGGATAATTTTCAGAGGTGTGCTTAAACTTTCAGGTTCTTCCTTCTGCGGTTCGGTCGCAACATCGGATGACATAAATCCCAGTTTCTTCTTGTCATCAACGGAAATGTTGCTGGTAAAGATCAAAATGCAGTTAGAAAGATCATAATAGGCTTTCCCATTGCTGAGAGTCTTTCCGTTTGTTGCCATTCTTCCTGCATCCATTGCTTCCATCAAAGCTGTCGCGATCTCGGCGTGAGCTTTTTCAATCTCATTGATACCGTAGATGACATACGGATTGTCTTCCGTTACTGCGAACGGTCCGTCTTCATCATGACCGACAAAACCAGGAGCCGCTCCCGTGAGCCTTGAAATATCGCCTTCGTGAGTATAATGGGTGCAGTCGATGTCGCGGTAGATATAACGCTGTGCTTCCCTCGGAAGCTGACGATTTATCATTTCCACCAACTGAATGGCAGTTTCGGTTTTTCCTGTTCCGCTGGGACCGTAGAGGAAAATGGAAAGGGGTCTGTCTTTACCCTTGGAACCAAGGAAAATATACACAAGATGCGCAATCATCTCAAGAACATCCTTTTGACCGAAAATCTCACTTGTCAGATCCAAAAGGAGCTTGTCCTTGTCAAGCTTGACAAACCCTTTATAAGGTTCGGGAATCGTGAGAGAGTCTCTGTCATACTTCATCCTCGGAGGATTTGTTCCGGGTTCGGTATGGCTGTCTGCTTGACGGGAAGGATTATTCGATACGGGTTCTTCTTCCTGCACACGGTCAGTCCGGAATTTCATAAGGAAATCCTTCATGTCATCGAAAGAGTCGAAGTCTGCGGTTCCGGAGGAAAGCCAGCGGCCGATCTGAGGACAGGAGCCTGAGTAATTGACCGGAGCCTCCACGCACCTGATTGACACATGATGTTCATCATAATACCGGAATTCAATTGTACAAACCGCATATCCGCAAGTGTCGGGGAGCTGTACATCATCAAGAATATACAGTCCGTTGCCGCTTGTCATCTCCTCATAGAGTCCGTTAAAACCGTGGATATTAGAGCATTGCTTTTTCCAATTCAGCATATCTGTTTTTCCTCCTTATTCTTCGGGTTTATCGTAAGGGTTGATAATGGTTCTGGTATCCTGAATAATTCTGCCGGAAGCGTTCTCTTGACCTGCTCCTCCGCAAAGCGGACAGCCTTCTTCGGGAGTCTGACCGATCGCAATTGTCACGAAGGGGAACGTTAAATCAGTTTCGCTGACTTCAACGAGTTTTATCGGCTCAAAGGCGGGAGCGTTGAATTCGGACGAACATTTCGTCATAAAATAGTTGCGGTCGGCATACTTATCCAGCTCATGATAATACGGAGTCAGAGGTTCGTCGTAGCAAAGGATCTTAAGTGCTGTATAGGATTTGATGGAATTCAAATAATCTGTTACGCACACAGCCGCTCCCTCCGAGGAGCCTGTACCGGTCTTCTTCGCCGTCAGCATCTTTTTGTACCTGGACTCAAGGATACATCTGGGGCAGGAAGCAGTCAGTCCGGGATAGTAGAAGAGCACTTCGTGACCTTTGCCTTTTTCAAAAATCTGTGCCGCAAGATAAGGAATTCCGTATTTGACGCTGAGTTGCGCACATCTGTCCTGTGCGTAGAAATTGTCGGTGCATCCGCAAAGGAGCGTGTCACGAAAATCTCCGTTTTTCAGCATAGCCATTTTGAAGAAATCTTCGTCCGTAATGGCGTTATCAAGGTATTTCGGGATGCAAACAACATGCGCAAGGGGATTGATGTCAAGAATGCGAGCTTTGACAACCTCAACCTTCAGCTTCCCGAGTTCCGAGATAAAAGTGCCCTGCGTGGCGATATTGGTATCTTCAACGACATCTCCGTCAAAAAGGATGAATGTGCCTACTCCGCATCTTGCCAGCGTCTCCAGAAAGGGACGCGAACCACCGCATCCAATGCAGATTACTTTCTTCTTTGCCATGAGATTGTTCGGAAAAACGCGCTCGATTCTCTTGAAACGATTCGGGGCTTTTTTGTCAAGAGCCGCGATACGGCGTTCCTCTGCAGATTCTGTCTCGATTTCCATGAGCGGTGTCTTCATCTCAACAGACTGTTCGAATGAATAAGGGTAGATTTTAATCTCGCCGTTCAGTTTGGGAGATACCTGCACGATCGGGGTAAAGAATCGTCCGTGTACATTGATGGATTCGATGATGTTCTTTGCCATCAGAAGATCTCCGTGGGAAGGACGTGTTACTCTGTTCGGATGGGAGTGAATGACTCCCATCAGTTCGATGTCATTGTCGTTCCATTCGTGAATCACTTTGTTGCACGCCGGAATATCCATCATATATACACCGGCAGAACGCTCGGAGGTCGCATCGAAATAGTAGTGATCAATATGCACTCCATCGCTCGAACCCAGCAGGCCGCCGTATTCGGGCCTGCGGCATCCTATGGTTTTACAGATTTCATCATATACCTCCGCAGTGAAGGTCCATTTTGTATTCTGGGCTTTGAATTCGTTCTTCTTTTCTTTGTTCTTCATTTTTGCAAGACACTCCTTAATCTTCATAATCTTATGATTCCTTTTCTTTTGAGTTTAGGCTGGATGGATTCAAAGCTGCCGCCGTTTCTGATGTAGTAAGCGGTAATCTCAGACCACGTTTTTGCGATCTCCCGCGCACGCTCGAGACTGTCGATTTTGTATTTCCAGCATATGTAGTGGATAGGCGTAGAATCGGATGCCATCCTTCCTTTGTTCCTTTGAAATGTGTTGATCTTCCTCAGCATATCGCTGTTGGATTCCGTAAGCCGATGAATCGTTGTGATTGAATCGGATCTCGATGCAGAAAATTGCTTGTAGTCAATGTCGGACAGGATGTAAATCCTCCATCCGGTTGATGTTCCGAGGTCGACAAACAGGAATTCAATGTCGAGCAGATAGTCGGAGGTGCGGTAATAGTTGTTCTCAAACAGCATCATAATACCCCCTCCTCCTGAAGCTTGACCTGGATGTCCTTGAATGAGCCGCCGTGCTTTATGTAGTAAGCGGTAATTTCGCACCATGCACCGGCAACGTGGCGCATAACATCAAGATCGTAGATGGGGTCCACACGACAGACATATGGCCAGTCTTTTGTCTTATCAATATATCTGTGTGTTCCGTTATCAAGATACAGATGAGTATCTCTGTAGTCATCAGACCTTTGTGCAGAAACACGTTTATAGTCGATATCGGACATCACATAAGCCCGCCAACCTAACGGTTTGCCTAAATCAAGCATCAGGAACTCTATATCAAGAGACTTGTCTTTCGTCCTGTAATAGACGTGTTCGTATCTCATTTACATCACCCTTTCTAACTTCCGAATATTGCCACAACCAGTGCAATAGCACCGATTATGAGCAAAGCTTTCAGGATTCATAAGATCACCGCCGCAACGATTGCTCCGGACAGATAAACTCCAATTCCGCCCGCAGCCAGGCACAAGCTGCCTGCGATTCCCGTTGACAGTTTCTTGAACTTGGTGATCGCCCATACAGAAAACACACTGTATGCAATCAAAAGAATGACCGTAATGATAATCTCAAATGTATCCATAACTCTATCTCCTTACGAAGGCAGGCAGCGGTTTACCGGTATCAATAAACACCTGCGTGGCATCTGCCCATTTTCTGCATAATGTCTTTGCCTGCTCCGGATACTTGATGCTTCCGGTCCAGCATATCCACCGTTTGTTTGTTGTCTTGTTGTACCATATATGAGGCATATAGTTGGAAGTGTCCCTTCCGCGATAAGAAGGAGTACGGCAGATATAGCACTTATACAGATTATCGGATTCTTTTCTGATATCAAAGGTATACAGATGATCCTTCGACGGACAAGACGTCTGCGCCTGATATTCATAAGAAAACTGAACCGGATCACGCATGGAACGGTATCGGACAGCAAAGGTTACTGCTATTACGATAACCGGTATAAAAGCTAGAATAAACATGCCGTACTCCTCCTATTTATACTTGATGGGTAAATTGGTTATCAGGGCGGCATTTCGCCGTGCCAGCCGTCACCCTGCTCGTTGAGGTCTCCCTGTCTGCCGCCGTGCCAGCCGTCGCCCTGTTCGTTGAGGTCACCCTTGCGTCCGCCGTGCCAGCCGTCACCCTGTTCGTTGAGGTCGCCCTGACGTCCGCCGTGCCAGCCGTCGCCCTGTTCGTTGAGGTCTCCCTGTCTGCCGCCGTGCCAGCCGTCGCCCTGTTCGTTGAGGTCACCCTTGCGTCCGCCGTGCCAGCCGTCACCCTGTTCGTTGAGGTCGCCCTGACGTCCGCCGTGCCAGCCGTCGCCCTGTTCGTTGAGGTCACCCTGTCTGCCGCCGTGCCAGCCGTCACCCTGTTCGTTGAGGTCGCCCTGGCGTCCGCCAAGCCAGCCTTCAAACTGATATGTTGCGTTGATCATAAAACTAAGATTACCCTGCATAACTGCACACTCCTTTTCAGTATTATTGTTGATGATAATGTTGCTGCGATTGAGGGAATTAATCATTGTGAAGCTCCTTTCAGATTTTTATCAGTTGATTGTAACGTATGATCTGCTGTCCGCAATATTCATCGCTCTCACATCCTTTCGTTCAGCCGAAGCTGTTATTTGATAGATCCTGTATGTTTTAACTCCTCTGAAAAATTCTTCGGTATTTACCGTCCGCTCCCTACAATAAGAGTATAATCGAAAGATTGTCCAATCGGCAATTATGAATCTTTCCAAATATTCCAACACCAATCAAATTGTGCCGATAATTTAATGTGCATATCCAACGCTTCTTGAATGTGTTGAGTCTTTTTGGGAACAGCAGACAGTCATTTTTTAATCGTCATCTAAGTTTGCAAAAAGTTCATCGAATTTTGCCTCCAGCGCTTTCATCAATTCTTCACTGCATACATCGTCATCGCTTGAGTCAGCGCTTCCTGTATTTGAAGAAGAATCGTCAGATGAAACCTGTTTCTTAAGTCTTTCAATAAAAGCTTCGTGAGAGCTGTTTTTAATTGGAACGGCGTCGCCTTTGAGTTTTCCGAGTTCGTCTTGAAATCTTTTTCTATGCACTTCGTAACTCACCCTTTTCTTCGCCGGCTGCCATAAGTTTCTGGTACAGCGGATCTTTTAATGTTTCATATCGTGGAGCTATGACAGGCTGTTGACCGGACTGGAACACAACGACATTTCCCATAGGCATGAACATCACATCGTTCAACGGCAAGTCAAGCATTTTTGCGATATAGGAAGCTGTTTGCTGGTTCATGCCTCCGGGGAGATACACAAGAGAAGCGCAGTTATCCAAAATGACGGTGGCATTTTCCTGCCCGTAAGTTGCGTCCAGCTGCGACAAACTCTGGCAAAGCATCAGCGATGAAATTCCGGCTGCGCGGAATGTCGAGATGGATTTTTCGTAGTTCTGAATAGCAAAACCGCAGCTGAAGTCGTCAAACACAAGCTTTACATCACGAGGAAGGTGATTATCCTTTTGTGTTTCGGCAAACTCCATCAGGTGACGGATAGCAATGCTGAACAAAAGATTTGCAAAACCATACTGCACCGTGCGTACGGGACTCGTCAGAATAAAGATTGCTGTGCGGTCCGTGGAAAACTCCTCGAAATTTACAAAAGCATATTCACTCATTGCTTTTTGAATAGATACAGGGAAAATATTCTGAATTGCCTTTTCCAGATCGTCACGGACACACCCTGCAGTTGCATAAGGTAACTGAGCAAAGGAACTCAGCTTTCTTGCCGCAATAGAATTCGGCGCTTTATTTTGAAGCCACTCAAAGATATAGTCTACGGAGGTGCTGATTGCGCGTCCGTCTTCCTTGATTTTCACCTGATAGAAAAGGTCAATTACCTTTTTCATACTCGGAGAATCCGCCGTCATCAGAACATAATAAATCAGCCCGGTTATAAGCGATTCTGAAGCCTCGCGCCAGTAGGGATCGAACTTTGTGGCTCTGCTGTATTCCGGATTGCCGTTGGCTATCTGTCTCGCAAGTTCCTGGACGTCATCATCGGAATTCACATAAGAGAGGGGGTCGGGAATTTTATCACCCTTTTTCGGGTTTGCGAGATTCCACACATACGTCTTGTAGCCCAGATTTTGAAAATACGCCACCGCGTTGGAAACAACACTCTTTTTGGCAAATGTGCCAATCAGGCTGCTGTCCTTCATGTGACACAATGTGGGAAGAACGATGCTCATCGATTTCCCGGAGCCGGTGCCGCCGAATATCATCTGATTGTCGTTCGGTCTAGTGTGCCCGAGTTCACCGTCAAGAATTATGTTCTTTGCGAGAATGACTTTATCCATGTTCTCCCTCCTCACACGATAGATGTTTCGACGCTGTCGGCAATGCCGAACTCGATACATTCCTCGGCATTCATGTAATTGTCGTAAGAAATAGCCTTTTCTATCTCTTTTTTACTGCGACCGGTGCTGTTTGCAAGAAGCTCAACGGTCATTGCTTTTGTTTCGAGAATACTTTCGGCGGTTCTTTTGATGGAAGATGCACTGCCTCCGACACCTCCAGCAATAAGAGGTTCGTGGATCATAATTTTCGCATGGGGACTGACAAATCTGTGTCCCTTTTCGCCAGCCGAGAGCAGAATCGCCGCCATAGAGGCCGCCATACCGATGCAGTGAAGGTTCACCGCCGTTTTTAGCCCTTTCAGCGTGTCAAGAATCAGCATACCGGACACAACTTCACCGCCGGGTGAGTTAATGTAGACATCAATAGGCTTTTCAGCATCCTCTTTGATCAGCAGCATCATACATTTCACAAAGTCACATGCCGACGCCGAATTAATTTCGCCTTCAACAAACAGCTTGCGGTCGGTAAGCAAGCGGCTTTCAATCGGAACAAGCGAGATCCCATTGCTGCTTTTGATAATGGTATTCATCATTCGTCATCTCCTTCCGTGCCGAACAAGTCGGTTTTGATCATTGCGGGAACACAGCCTGTGTCGGGGGATTCATCATCACCCTCCTCCGGCATGTCCAGGCGCTCGGCGAGTTTTGCAAGCATTTCGCTGAACTCGCTTCCGCCTTCGCCTTCCATCAATTCGCTCAAGAGAGAACGCATCTCATCTTCCGTAGCTTTCTCGCACTTTTCAACCGCTTCTTTCGCGGTGGCGTTTCCGAAGATGATATCAACGATTCCCGAACCGTAGCGTTTGAACATCGCCGCAGGGCAATGGATGCTGTTCTCCACCATGTCTTTTGAAGGCGTAATACCTTCGCAATCAACAAAGCACTTAAACCGCACCTCGCCGTCTCTCATGTCAAGTTCGAAGTTGCCGTTCTTCAAACCGTAGTTGGCGCGGCAGACGAATTCAGCCATGGTCGCCATCATCTTTTTATCTTCCTCATCGACGCCGATGGGAGCGATGGCGTACACGATGTACTGGTCTTCCTTCACGTCAACGATGTAATTGATCTTCTTGATCTTGCTCGAAAGAGACAGCACGAACCTGAACAGTCCGGTTTCCTCATCAAAGGAAAAGTGCCAGTCATCTTCCTTGAGATAGGACTTGATTGCGTTTGCGATTTCTGCGGAATAGTTTTTTTCTTTCATTGTAATGTCCTCCTTATGGACGGCGGATTGAAATCCGCTTGTTTTTGTTGTCTTTATTGTACGCTGCTTCATATCCAACCGTAAATAGATTAAATATCCATTTGTTCCAACGTGATGTCCAACCAAAATAATTATCGTTGCGGATTATTCAACCGTTCATATTGTTTCTCCGTTCTTATATCAGCTGAGCAATGAATACAGTATTCTGTCTGCTGTTATACACCAGCACTTGACCGGAGGCAAATATTCGCTGCAAGTCATCTTGTTCGAACGCATCCTTCTTAAATTCAATAGTCCTCGCCTGATTAGCGGTAATCCCTATGCCACGATGCCTGTGAAACGGATTAAAAATCGACCTGCTGTTGTATGTATTAAACCCTGTTGTATTCGTAATCCTCTCATATTGATATTTCGGCAAAAGCTGAATGAGATCACTTGTTTCTGAACCGCTGGAAAATACCAGCAAGCTATCCATGCGACGCATAAATTCAAGTGGGGACATTATGTGCATTTCGCTACTTTTGATGCTCTGAGGTATCGCATCACAAAACAGCACTACCTGACCGATAGCAGAAAAAAGATCCAGCATCTCTGGCCCTGCCTGCAATCCGTTTGCAAGATGTATGATAATCATGTGATTCTGCGCCCAATCTTCCATACTCTCCATGATATTAGTGTACTCGGCAAAAGGACGTCTGAGGAATATTGCGCCGTTGCCACTCGGCACCGTTGCAGCCGCCGAGTCAAGAACCCATTCCGGGTCAAAAGCAGAGAAAACAGAGTTCCTGTCTGCTACCGTTCCGAGAAAAAGAAACGGCTTTTGACTCCTGCGAATCATAGCTTTGGCTACTCCGATTCCTCTCGACGGATTTCCGATAACACATACAGTCCCTTCGTGCGATATTCCTGCATTATTTATTAACTGAAAAGAAGTGCAGCAACCAATATTAACCGCAGGATGATTTCTTGCATTACGGCTGTTTGCAGAAGGTGTGCTTAGTGCCGGTATTTCCTTTGGTCTGAATAAGTTTTTCATATATTGTCGAGCTCCTTCCTGTAGCCGTGATAGAAAAACGGTGAATTTGACAGATTCGGTATACTCATCAAGGCATCACCTTTTTGATAAATCTGTTGAAAATCAAAATCTGCGACTACTTTTCTGTATTCAACATGAGGAATGGGTTTGTGAGTCGAATCTGTAAAGTTGTATAACGCAAGACACTCACCATATCTGTCGGAAATAATCGATCTGCTCAACGAGTCCTGCACTTTAAGACAAATGATGTTAGGAAAGAGACTGAGAAGCGCTTTCGCTTCGTCTTCTGTATAGCGTCTGGTCATTAGCTGAGCGGATTGAATACAGCAAAACAGTCTAAAACCGGTTCCTTTTCCAAGGTTTCTTCCAAGTGACATGCAATCAGTGATTCCTGTTTTTGGCAAAAGGCTGAATTCGTCGATGAAGAACCATGATTTTCTGCCGTTTTCCTCATCTAACGAATGCTTAAGCAAAATGTTGAGAATAGTCTTGAAAATCTTAATGCTCGCCTCGGATGCATTGGCGTGGTCGTAATAAAGAAATATATGTTTTTCGCCCGATTTAAGAGTGTCTATAGCCGAGAATTCCGCTTTGTCGGAACAAAAGCTGCCCCAGAAGCAGTCGTGAAGAAGAGTGCGGATTTCTGACACGATCCCGTAGCCCTGAGCTAAATCATTTCCAAGGTAATCATGAATATGAGCGAACCTTTCGGGTTTGGTTTCTGCCAGTGTATACCATGAAAAATCGGCGTCACGGTCAAGCGAAGCACTTAAGCAATCATATAAGTCTCTGTTTGTGGGCATAACACCCTTATTCATTCCGTCTTCAAACACTGCCATTATCGCGTTGTGGACCAGGTCGTTACAGCTGTTTTCAAAGAAGGGCTGGAGATCCGACCGTTGGTCTTTTGTAAGACTTTTCGCAATGTCTCTGGCGGTAAGTTCAGGATTTTTGCTAGACGCAAGCTCCTTAAATATGTTCCAGCATGCTTCAGGCGCTGTTGCATCGACGGAAATGACTATATCCTGAGGCCGTTTGAATTTCAGCAAATCCTTCTTGGCGCAGAAGATAAATACATTCTCATTCATCTCTTCAGCAGTCCTCAGAATCGGCATCATGATTTCTTCCATCATATATGTTTTGCCGGAGCCGACAGGACCCATGATAAGGGTGGGACACTCAAAAACGCTGTCGTCCAAAATCAGTCCATCGTTCAGCCTGACGACCGGCGCTCTGAGTCCTCCCTGAAGTTGAGGGGGTGACGGTAATATTGAAAGCCCTTCTAATGTATGCTTAATCATATCAGTGCCCTCCATGTCCGCCGGATCCGCCGGAAGATCCATGTCCTCCGCTGCCGCCTTGACCGCCCGAACCGTGTCCGCCCGTTCCCGAACCGCCTGAGCTGTGTCCGGAAGAAGATGCCTGACCTACGGAGGAATGTCCCGATCCGCCCTGACCGTTCGATGAATGGCCCTCGCCCGGAGAAGGGTGAGAAGACGGAGCGGCGCCGCTTTTGTTGCCGCTCTCGCGGCCGTGGCTCATCGGTCCGGTATCGCCCCTCTCGCGACCTCCGTTATCCAGTCCTCCCTTCTTGCCAGAATGCGTGTTCATGTTTTTGGCGGCGTTTTTAGAAACTTCGTTGCAACGGTCTATGGTTGCTTTGTCTGCTTTGATACTTTCTAAAAAAGAATATCTCTCCACTGCTGTTTTTCCTCCTTTATCGGCATTGTTATGAGTTTGCATATTGTTGTTTATTTGAGTCTTTGGCATCTCATGGGAATGCGATCTGTTTTCATGCGGGCTTTCAATATGATAAAGATCAGGGTTGTTCATTCTGTTGTTGAACTGTTCTTGGGTCAGTCCTTCTTTTTCAGCCTTTTCCGCTTCTCGCCAGAATTCGTGTCCCGGTTTGTGGCCCAGGTCATATTTGCCGTCAATCGGCTTGTGGGTATTGGCGTCTAAGAACTGCCCCTTGCTATTTTTTTGAGCCCTGTTCTCGACTTCCTGCCGCACTTCCTGCCGTATATACGGTCTGTGCAGCATAATCAGTCGACCTCCTCATCGAACGCGAAGTCCTCTGATACTGCAAACGGTGCATTCTCATCTTCACGCTCAAACGCTGTGCCTGAAGGACTACCGAGAAGAGGCAAAATACTGTCATCGATTTCAAGGATGGTGTTGACATCATAGATACCGATGTTGTCAGGGTTATCTGTATATTCCTGATCTTCATCGCCGCAGAAGAATCTCCAGCCGCTGTCATTGGGATCGTCAGGCTGTTCACGATACATGAATCTGACTTTTCTCCTGCCCTCTACGAGCATTTTTGTGGCAAAAACAAAACCGAAATTATTCATCAGATGTTCCTCCTTGTGAATTGTGATTTAAGTAATGAATTTGATTGGCAACCGTGATGCATGGATAATTCATATGTTGTTTCATCCTCCTCTTCGATATATCCCATCGATCAGGTACTCCGCCTCCGATGCCGAGCGTGCACGAACCGGGAAGTAAACGCCGAACCGATCTTTCCTTGTTGCCACCGGGCAGCAATCGAATACATACACTTTATACAAGGAGCCGAAGACGTGTCGCACTCTGAGCGTCCTGCCGCTTTCGGTGTAATACTCATATCCTCCGTTCTGCGGTGTATGGCTTCTGCCGATTCTACCTTCCTTGATTTCGAAGATAATAAGAAGAATAACAAGGACTGCTATGCCTCCGTATGCAAGAATCGTTAAAGTGTCGTCCATAACTCTCCTCCTATCTAAAAATTGATTTTACCATCAGACCAATGCCGCCGATAATGATGAGCAGAAACAGACCTATACTGAGAAGCGAAGTCAAAAGCTCACATAAGAACCCAGCGCATACGGGGCAAAGAAGTACGCCTGACACGCCCAAGCCTGCACTCAATCTCCTCGAAGACGGTATCTCTCTGTATCTGATCAGATGTGTTACCGAGGGGATCAGTACTGCAAAATAAAGAATTAACAGAATCATTCGGAACATAGTCTGCACCCCTTTCGTCAATCATGAATTATTATCCGAACTGATTACGATACCATTGTAAATCCGGGATTGTCCAACCATCAACATATGGGATGTCCAGATAATACAACCGGATATACAATAGTCTTTCGTTCTTAACTGTTGTATCCAACAGAACAGGATGATAGCTTGACGGATGAAAGTTAATGGCTGCTCATTTCAAGAATGGAGGCAGCTCTTTCGGAAGAGGCATCAAGAAGCACGACCTTGCGGTTTCCAGCTGCAGCCGCTCCGTCATAACCGGCGTTATATACATGCCACGGGTCTTTTTCGGAACCAAGACCGAGAGTGATGATTCTGTCCGCGCTTACACCGAGTTGAATAAGTGCGTCTTTAACAGCCTCTGCCCTTTGCTTGGAGAGAGTCATGGTGAAGTCTGAATCCGAATCGCCTGCAGTTGTCCCTGCAAGCACGATGGAAATAGAGGGATGACTTGCCAGGTATTCTGCAACAGGACGCAGCGTCTCACTTGATTCCGACGGATTGAGGAAAACATCTTTGTCGGCCACAAACCCGATTTTTTCTTCGGTAAGGAAAACCGGCTCCTCAAAGATATTTTCTTCCTCAAATACAACTTCTTCGAATGAAATAGGTGCATCGGAAGGCAACTGGACGGGCGTTACCGAGGGGTACTGCTTTGTATCATCAACAGGATTGGCGATGATTTCGTTGTAGACAAAGTTTCCGCCGCCGGTTTCAACGATACCGCCGTAGATCTTCTCCAGTTTGATTCTCTGTGCGCTTGTGAGTTCCTGCTGAGGAGCAGCAACATCACCGAGCTGCTGAGAATACACCGTGATACCCGTGAAGTCGGGGATTTCCGATTTCTCGTTAAGGAGATTGATGACCATCTCCGGCTCGGCGGAGATGAGATTGTTGCTGAAATTCATCACACCGGTTGTGGACAGTCCCGTTCCCATCAGGACGATAGTTTTTGAATCGTATCCTTCGAGAGAAGAAAGCGTTCTTACCGCAAGTCTCAGAGACTCCAGATAATCGACCTCCGGGTCATCCGCCATGATACTCTGCATACTCAAAATGATGTTAGTCGCTTTGGAGCGGGCATCCATATCGAGCTTCTCTTTGGATGCGGATTTGTACTTGTCTTCAAGGTCATAACTCGCCGCATGGACGATTTCTGGTTTACCGTCCGCATTGACAACGGCGATGAAACCGTAATTTCTGACAGTGCTGTATACGGTATCCTGAACAAGCGGACTGTTAAAATTCAAGCCTTTACTGTTCGCCGTGTTGGCAATAACGTAGCATACGGCTGCTTTCTCCGCAGGTGCTTTTACGTCGTTGCCGGAGCATCCGGCAAGAGTGGAAACGAGTGTGATAACGCATGCAAGCATGAGAATAATAGAAATTATCTTTTTCATGATGTTGCCTCCTTAAGCAGCAGTGTTATTTGAAATGTATGTACGTCCTTCGGATTCGGAGTGCCAGCCCGTTTCTTCGCGTTCAAGCGAATCAAGGACAGCAAGCTCCTTGTCCAGTCTTTCAAGAATAGCGACGCAGGTTTCTTCGGAAAGGACATTCGTCGATGTGGGATCGCCGATGTGCTCCTTCAGTCTCTGGCGGACATAGTCCGCATAGCTGAGTACGAGAGCTTTTTGATATTTCTGCATCTCGCGGTATTTGCCCTCATCATCTTCTTTGAGGTGTTCGGCGAAATCGATATCGGCTTCATATTCACTGATATATGCATCGATACGGCGGATTTCATCTGTCTTCTCCGCAAGCATCTCTTCGGCGGCACGTTTCTTGACTTTAAGAGGATTGTAGGTCAGGTAGGAGATGAAAAAGCTGCCGCATGAAGTCAATACCGGTAGGCAGATGCCGAACACGGTCAACGCTATGGCTGCCGGATCGGTCTCTGTTGAAGCCGTCTGTTCGGCTACCGTGCCGAAATAACTGGTTGATGCGGATGCGGAATCAGGCGACATAAGGTCGATGGTGCTGATTCTAAGGAACACATTCAAAATACACGCCAGCACACAAACACCGATTGCAATCCAGACGATGAATCTGTCCTTGCTGATACCCTGTTTAAGACGACGCAGTTGAATACCCAGGTAGAGGGGAACGGCATCAAAGGCAAACAGGAAGCCTGCGACCTCAACGCCAAGCATGACCGGACTATCGTATGAGATCAACTTGAACAAATTGATGAAAACGGTTGCGTCAACTACGGTGCAGAAGAGCATAATCAGATACGGGACAAAAGACTTGTCCAGCGGAGTATCCGCCTTGTACTTCTTTGACGTGTGAGCATTGAGTCCGTTGTAGATGAATTCGCCGTTGGCATCACGGCTGAAAATGCTTTTGGTCTTAGTCATAATTAAACCTCCTCCGCTTTTTCAAGCGCTTTACAAATCTTGTCATAATCAGTCTGCATCGTGTCGCGTTCAACGATGCGTTCATCTCTTATGCGACGGATATCGTCGCGGTCTGCGGTGCGGCGTACAATAAAACGCCTGATTGTGTCATTATGGTCGATATGCTGTTTGGAGAGATAGGGAAGCGCCTCTCTGGCGGCACCAAAGATGATCTCATCAAGCATATCGCCGTTGGCATCGTCCACGTTGCCGGCAAAAAGCTTTTCGAGATGATCATCAATTCTGGGGAGCATTTCTGCTTCGTCGAGCTTGTGGTAGAGTGTATATTCGGTTGTGCGGTAAGACTCAAAGCCGATCGGCGTCGACCGCAATGTGAAGTCATATACTGTGGATCTGCTGTCATCCACCGAATTGTACAATGACTGCCGTTTCTTCTTTTTAAACATTACGCTGCCTCCTCTTTGATTTCTTCATCACTTGAAAGTTCTTTACTGAACATTTCCGTTTTCTGCATAAGGATCTTGTGAGGTTCCATATATACAGCTTCCGAATGGGATGCAACCTCAATGCACGGAATAACCGGCATATTTGCCTTGTCGGAGTGCTTACGCAGAGCGGCGTTCCAGTAGATATCGAGTCTCTGGTAAATGTGGTCTCTGACGCGGTTGCAGATCATTCTCGTTGAATTGTTGTCCTCGATGATCTTGTTACGAAGTTGAGAGAACTCATCGATCTCGGAAGTGAGTTTGCTCTCAAGAGAACTGACGCGGCCTTTGAGCGGAGCGAGTCTTTTTGCCCTCTCGTTTGAGCGTCTTGCAGCTACCTGAGCATCGGTCAGTTTGCTTTCGCCCTTTTTGCGCGAATTGTCAGTCGATTTCTCTTTTGTCTCGGCTCCGTCAAGAGTAGCTTTTGCTTCGTCAAGAAGCGACTTGGTATGCGCAATCGAGTCCATCAGTTCGCCGAGACGCGCATAGTCTTCCTCTTCCTCGACCTGCAAACGGCCCCACATCTGGCTGGCGAATTCGTCGTAAGAGCGAATTTCCTTATCTAAGTGAGGAGACATCCAGCCGGATGCACCGTCACGGGGAAGATTTCGCTTGCCGTCTGCATAACCGGCGATCTTGAGTCCGATTCTCTCAAAGAAGCCGATGCGCTTGACTTTTCCCTTTTTGAGACTGGAGAGACGTGTGGTTTTCTGCTTGTTGTTTTTCATAATGTATATCTCCTTTCTTAAGCGGCAAGTTCACGGTCTTCGTAAATGACCTTGTCCGCATTTTTAACTCTGTTGTTGCGTTTGACCCGCTCCGTCTGCCTGCTTTGATCACGAAGCGCCATATTTATAGCCCCAGGCAAGCGTTCGAACAATTTGGCAAGCTTCGGATTGCGATAGCGGCTTTTGTCCACAGCATAAAGTTCTTTTATCGTGAGACTGAAACCGGAATGCCCGTCAAAGCATCTGCCATTCTCGCGAAAGTAATTGAAAACTGACCCTGAAAAAGGAATGGGCTTGTCGTTTTCTCCCCTAAACAGTGCAATTCTCTTTCCGTTGCCGAAGGTCTGATAGTAGAATACAAGTTCGCCGGACAGTGCTACGCACACGATTCTGTCTTTCTGGTTTACTGAAGAGTTGTTGATCTTTTTCATTGGAAGGCCCTCCTTGTTGGTTTAATTATTGTTGGACTTGCTCTTTGTGTCAATTATACACTATTGGACTCATGTGTCAACATATTATAAACATGTTGGTCAGCGGAAGATGATATTGGATGCAACAATATGTGCTATTGGATATTGTCGTTGGACAATCATCCGATTCGGCGACAATTGCTGTCTACCCACCCTAATCCAAGCCTTTTACAATCGTTACTTTGAAATCTTACAGAAATACAACGGCAAGTGCCTACCCCAGTGATTTCTTCAATAACTCCCACACCATATTGTGGATGGGCAATTTTGTCACCGACTTTATATGTGTCATAGCGCTCCGATATTTTTGACTCTTCAAGATGTTTCTGCCTATAATAATCTGCACGACTTTCGTTATAGCAGCGAATTGGCGAAGCACCAACAATTCCGCAACACAACTTCCATGTGCTTCCATGCCCTCCGTGGCCATAAATCATATGATCCATGTGATGCGCATACTCATGCTTGATTACATCTAGGGCAGACTCCATCGGCCAGTCCAGATCTTGAAAATAATAGTTTGAAAACTTAAAAGAACCTCCATCAGTTGAATCGTACAGTCCAAGAGTACATCTTGCATTATTAAAACGGATCGGCAGTTCTGCGCCTTTTAATCCTGTTCTTTTGTCCAGTCTTGCCATTTCTGAACGAATTGCGGTTTCAGTCCAAACTGTTTTCATTTTCAGTCCTCTTTTCGAAGATTTCGTTTCACATTTCTGATTAAATTATAGTTGAGAAGATATCCAACGAGCAATTTGTCAAGGCTCCATCAAATCCATATTGCCGTCCAATGTTTGTTGTTTATATCCAATGGCTTTAGTAAAATCTGTATTACCAATTAACATTAAACTTTCCTAAAAAGTTAATGCTCACTTCTTTTGCACACACCAGTGAAACCAATAGTAATAAAATTGCAATATACGTTAACCCAATATCTTCGTAAAATGTAATAAGTGCTTGCAACAATGTATCCATTTGGTATTGACAGCGGTTCTGAAATAGGGTAGAATTATAGTCAAAGGATTAAAGAAAACCATTCAAGAGACCAGGAGAGATTGACATGGAAAAAAAATATAGGATGATTGAACCGAGCGATAAAACAAAAGAAAACGAAGACGGAATAGTGGAAAAATGTCCAAAATCAGATCCTATATCTTTAATAAACAAACAGGAAAACATCCGGAAAACCAAAAACGTATCAAGTTCAGAAGATGGTAAATACAAATGTTTTGCAATATCTCATCTTTTTGATGACCTTTTTCGTGGGTTCAATAAGTACAATTCACCTATCATCATCAAATTAAACAACACCCCTAAAACAGCCAAAAGTATCATTTCCTTTCTTCTCCCAGAAAACTTATTAAATAATGTCGCAATCAGAATCAAAGAAAAGGACACTATTCAAAAAAACAAACGTGGGCATTCAGTTAAGCAAGATCACTATGCATATTTCCTTAATTACAAATCTAAAGACAACATTTTTAGTGATTGCTTATATGATGTATATAATGAAACAGGATGGCGTAAATTTATAGAATCGATCAAAGAGCACATTATAAAGAGTTTTGAGGGTATAAATCTTTCTGGAAATAACAATCTGATAGACTATTTGGACGAAGTTGGATCTGTTACGATTGTTCCAAAGGAAAAATCTCCAAAATCCAATGAAGCTTTTGTAGATCTTCTTAATAAGGGAAAAAATGGAGATTCTAACGCCATAGCAATTATTATTGCGAATTTCTTTATTTCAAGTATTCTTGGACTCAGATCCATGAGTTATGAACCAGTATATACCGCTAAGTTATCGTTAAAAACATATATACTGAGCAGCACAGGAATGGAGCGTATTTGGAGGCCCGACTTAATCTCACCCCCTTATGAGCGGTTGTTTGATTCTAGAAGGCTGTTTGAAAATGCTAACTACGAAGGTGCTAAAAAAACTATTGAAGAGTGGCTGAAAGAATACGAGCAAGAAGCTTCTAATGAGGCTAAAGCACTCGCGTATCAGATTCTCGGAACTTCTCTATATAATCTTTCCTCATCGGACGATGAAAAGGGTAAAGATGGTCAGTCAAAAGGTATAGAATACTTAAAAAAATGCATCAGCACAGATGAGGCGGATCTGTATGTTTTCTATTCCCTTTATGACAAGCTCAAGGAAAGTTCACTTGAAGAGGCAATAGGATATTTAAAAACAGCCTTTGCACTGAATTATGCAAAAGCTGTTATTGAAGTTGCATCCCTCTATTTAGAAGGTACTTATGTATTTGACGATGTTACAGAGGATACTTTACTCAAAAAAATCAATTATGTCATTGAACATGAGCGAAGGAACGATGTTGACGATGTCGGAAAATGCCTGTATTTGCACGGCAGATTTGCAAAAAGCCATGGCAATGAAACGAAAGCCAACGAAGACTTTGAAGCAGCTTCAAAAAGAGGAAACGAAAGAGCAAGACAGGAAATCACCCGCAAAAAACGTAACGAACGAAACTCCTTTCCGTCATTTGTTAACGATGAAAATGCGCCTTGTTGCTATACAAACACATTTACAGGCAACAATTACGCGGTAGTTTCTACATTCCCAAGTGAAACCTGGGTTATGTACACTCCGGACAATACGGACAAAAAAGATATAATCCAGATTCGAGGAATAGAAGAATTTGTGGAAAAGCAGAACAACTCGGGATTTGGTCATTCGAGACTTGTTTTTCTCCTGATGAGCAAAGATGAGGAAAAAAATCTGAACGAGTGCCTTATTCTTCTGGATAAACTGTTCAACATTGTTCTAGATAAATCAGAAGATGAAAAATGGAAAATCATCGACGCCATTGATATTTTTGTCAGCGCAAAATACGAAACCGCCTCAATGCTAATTGATGCCAACATCAGTGATATGGGTTCCGACATCTATTTCAAAGTGCATATTATGGATGAGGGCAGAGACACTGTTCACAAGCTGCTTTGCGAGGCACCGCTTTTCCTTCCAGCGTTGAAGAAAGACAACAATAAAACCGAAGTAGTGCTTTTCGGAAGCTCGGAAATGAACTATAACTTCATAAAAGAGAGCGTCGCCTGTGCATACCTTGAGCCATTCCACACAATAAAAATAACCCTGTTGGGAGAAAAGGCCGATGCTCTTGAAAACAAGTTGTATCAGGAGTGCCCCGGCATATACAATGAAAATCCTCATATTTCTTGCATAAGACCTAAGTTTATTAAATGCAGCATAAAAGATACGGACTTCCCAAGTTATATCTATGGTAAGATATGTGCTGAGGTGCTCAGCGGAGAATGTGAGAGTTTCCTTGATACCGAGATAGTTAATTCACTTCTTGAAGCAAATTACTTTGTGGTGGATTACGCAGATGATCTGGAGAATATAAAGTTTTCTGCCGATCTCAGAACATGGTTGCTGAGAAGCAAGGGTACATTCAAGCGTGCTCCGTTCATTGGTGTAAAGTGTTCCGATGAACAAAACGCATACCTAGCAAGTCATTTGACTCTTTCCGGACAGGCTTCCGGGAACTCATACTTCAATAAATACGATTTATTTCCGATCGGAATCTCAGCACAAACCTATTCTTACGAAAATCTTATTAATCATCCTATACTTAACGATTTTGCTCTCCGCATTCACAAATCATACTATGGAGATAAAGAAAGAGCGGCAGAAAACGATTTTTACAGTTATTCCTACAACTCCGACTCTTCGATTTCAACGGCTATCGGTTTGTGCTATCGTTTCTTTGCAGCAGGTGTAATATTTAATGATAAGGATAAATATTTGAACTTTGGTTTTTTCAAAACATCTGGTATTGAAACAAGGTTTGAGGAAAAGTATAAAGAAAAACTTGAAAACTTGGCTGCTCTGGAACAATCCAGATGGAATGGATTTATGTTGAGCCGCGGTTGGGAATCCGCGAACCAAAGCGAAGTGCAGGTCTACAAAGAGCAGTCAACAGGTTGGCAGCACAAGCATATCCTTGCAAAGAAACATCCGTTTATCCGGGAATGGGAAGATTTGGATACTCCTAAATTAACGGAACTTTTAAATATTCTCAAATCCAAATTTGATTATGATCGTCAACCGCAAGTCACCATCAAAAGGAGTATAGAAGATACTGCAAAATTCTTTAATACAGCAGAGAAAACGGACGAAAAATTGCATTAAAAAGAGAGCCAGGGAACCCTGAACAAGTCCAGTAAAAACGGACAATAGAAAAAAGAGGCCTCCTATGATACAA